>ERZ724505.54-NODE-54-length-69483-cov-9.281558_pt1 | contig 69483 bp, 83 predicted proteins | sample MGYA00376038_ERZ724505 | MGnify/ENA primary metagenome ERZ724505 (study PRJEB28724, sample SAMN07190884) | wastewater metagenome | isolation source: effluent of sewage treatment plant in Hong Hong | place: Hong Kong | collected 2016-03-17 ... | reverse complement strand
TCCGCTCGGCAATATCCCGTGTAAATTCTAGGTGCTGCGATTGATCATCACCTACAGGTACGTACGAGGCCCCGTAAAGCAAGATATCGGATGCCATAAGCACTGGATAATTGAATAAGCCAACACTAACTTCCGTTGCATTACTTGATTTATCTTTGAATTGAGTCATACGACCCATTTGTCCGTACCCCGTGAAACAGTCGAGTATCCAGGTAAGTTCACTGTGCGCGGGTACGTAGCTTTGACGATACAAATGGATGTCAGGGTTATCTAGTGGCAAACCAGCGGCGACAAATAGGCGCGCATTGTGCAAAATCTGGTCGTAGAGGTCCGCGTGTTCAACTGGAGTCGTAAAACTATGAAGATCAGGGATAAACATGTTCACCTGAAACTCTTCACTACGTGTTTTGGCCATGTCTACCATAGGCAGCATCGCACCGAAATAATTACCAATATGTAAGTCGTTGTTGGCACGCAGGCCGGTTAGAATAACAGATTTTCCCATACTGAAACTTATTATAGCGTAGTACTATAGATGTATGAAGAAATCACAAGAGAAAAACCTCATCACAGAACTTGAACATGATGTCGCAAATGAGCTGCGTCGAGAGCGGAAAGTGGTTGCGGATCATTTTCCGCTAGGCTTTGCCCTGGCGGGAGCCTTTGGAGGAAGCATGCTATTCGCCGGTGTGAACGGTATTATTCAGACTATCCCTTGGCTAAAAGAGAACCCTATTTATATGCTAATAGGCGGTTTCCTAATATTAGCTGCCACAGGCACGCTCTATAAAAAGCTGGGCTAGCAAAAAGAAATACACCGACATTTTGCCGATGTATTTCATTTCCCGAAAGCTGATTAACGCTTTGAGTACTGTTCGCGCTTACGTGCTGAGCGCAAGCCATATTTCTTGCGTTCTTTCTCACGTGGGTCACGCTTTAGGAACTCGGCTTTCTTCAAAGTGCTTCGTAGGTCACCGTGTTCTACCGTCAATGCTTTGGCGATAGCAAGCTTAATGGCATCAACTTGGCCAGCAAGACCGCCGCCGCTTACAAGGACGGTTACGTTGAAGTCTTTTTGCTTGTTCACAAGTGCTAATGGGTCGGTGATTTCCGCCAGCATCGTTTTGTTACCTGAAAGATAGTCGTTTGCTGGTTTATCGTTGATAGTCACTTCACCTTTACCTTTGTACAGGCGTACGCGGGCAGTTGCGCTTTTGCGTCGGCCGAGACCGTAAACGTATTTAGCTTCAGCCATATTATTTTACCTCTACTTTCTCTGGTGTTTGAGCAGCGTGTGCGTGCTCAGCGCCTGGGAACACTTTCAGGCGTTTCATACGCTCCGCGGAAAGCTTGTTCTTAGGCAGCATGCCTTTTACTGCATTCTCGATGATTCGCTCTGGGAATTTCTCACGAACTTCTTTCAGGCTCGCATCTTTGATACCGCCAGGGAATCCGGTGTGTCGGTAGTAAATCTTATCTTCTTCCTTGTTACCCGTAACAGGCACTTCAGCGGCGTTGATAACTACCACGTAGTCGCCACCATCGATGTGCGGTGTGTAGGTAGGTTTGTACTTGCCAATAAGATATTTAGCGATTTCAGTTGAAAGACGACCAAGTGGCAAGTCTTTCGCGTCAATCAAAATCCAGCGGCGAGTTACTTCTGCAGGTTTCTGTGAGTAGGTTTTAGCCATTACTTTGCCTCCTTCTTAGGAGCAGGTTTCAGCTCGTCTACAAATGCGATGGTTGCCATTTCGGCACCGTCACCCTTTCGGATACGAGTTCGCTGCACACGGACGTGGCCACTGGTGCGACCTTTCAGCTGCGGTGCGATTTCGTCTACCAGCTTGAACGCCGCGCTTTGCGTGTTCAGGCCCGCAATTACCATACGGCGGCTTGCAAGGTCACCCTTTTTTGCCTTGGTAATCAATTTTTCAATGTAACGTACCAGTTCTTTCGCTTTTGGCAGCGTGGTTTCGATCTTCTCGTGCTCTACCAAGCTCGTTGCCAAGCCCTTGATAAGCGCGCGTCGTTGGTCACGCTCGCGACCGAACTTACGTCCTTTATAACCGTGTCGATGCATAGACTATAACTCCAGCTCCGTCAACTTATCTTTGACTTCATCAAGCGCCTTTGAGCCGAAGCCCTTCAATTCGCGTAGATCTTGCTCTGTCAGCGTTACTAAGTCGTGAACGGTACGGATGTCGTTGTTGACCAGCGCATTCGCGGTGCGAGCACTTAGGTTTAAGTCTTCGATCGGCGTGTTGAGCTCGTTGTCGTCGTCGCCTTCGCTTTGGCCAAGTGCAGGCGCAGCTTCCACCGTTGTGCTGCCAGCCAGTGCACTATATTGGTTTACCAAAATAGCTGCGGCTTCTTCAAAGGCTTCTTTCGGGCTGATAGTACCATCGGTCTCTACGCTAAGGCGTAGTTTGTCGAGGTTCGTTTCCTGACCAACACGAGTGCCGTCAACTTTATAACGTACTCGAAGTACAGGGGTAAAGACAGCATCAAGCGCGATCATGTCGCTGTGTAGGCGCTTTGCGCTTGAATCTTCGACTGTGCGGTACCCACGGCCAGCTTCTACGACTAAGTCCATCACCACCGACTTTTTCGGGTCGTCGATGGTAGCAATAACTTGTCGAGGGTTTACCACTTCTACATCAGCAGTGGTTTTGATGTCGGCTGCGGTAATCACACCAGCGCCCTTTTTCTCGAGGCGAAGCTCGACAGGCTCGTCGGTGTGTACCTTCATGCGTACGTTCTTTAGGTTCAGCATGATGTCGACGACGTCTTCTTTGACACCGGCAACAGTTGCAAACTCATGGCTTGCACCTTCGATACGGAAGGCTACTACCGCACCACCACGGATGCTGGAGAGTAGTACGCGCCTCAGGCTGTTGCCAAGCGTGTTTCCGTAGCCAGCGTGTAGAGGTTCGATTACAAAGGTTGCGCTCACGCTAGAGTGCTCTTCGACACCTGCCAGTGCTGGGTTTGAAATAGCTTTTGACATAGTAGTTCTTTCTCCTTATTTAGCGTGAGTAGTACTCAACGATTAATTGTTCATTAATGTCTGCCTCTGCTTCAGCGCGGGTAGGCAGGCCAGTAATCTCAACTTTAAGCTTCTTAGGGTCGCTTTTCAGCCAACTCAGTGGACCCTGGATTGAATTTGCTACAACATCGTCAATCTGAGCGAAGTAACCAGATTTCTGGCTCTTGGCACGGACGGTAATCACGTCGCCAGCTTTTACGCGGATAGACGGAATGTCGACGCGGCGGCCGTTCAATTCAAAGTGGCCATGGCTCACCAACTGACGTGCGGCACGACGGCTTGTGGCTAGACCAGAGCGATATACCGCGTTGTCTAGACGTTGTTCAAGGAGTTGCAGCAGGTTTTCGCCGCTTAGACCTTCTTTACGAGTCGCTTCTTTCATCAGCTTGGCAAACTGCTTTTCTAGCAGACCATACAAGCGACGAACTTTTTGCTTCTCACGCAGTTGTATTTGGTACAAACTTGGCTTAGATTGGCGAGCACCAGAGTGCTGGCCTGGAATACCAGGTTTCTTTACGAGAATTTTGTGTGCCTTCGGGTGAAGTGCATAGCCCTCTCGGCGGCTTTGCTTCACAATAGGCGATCGATCACGTGCCATATACTAGACCCTCCTTGCCTTTCGTGCGCGGGTGCCACCGTGTGGAACGCCGGTTACATCTTTGATTGAATCGACTTGCATGTTGAATCCACCAAGAGCACGGATAGCGGCGTCACGGCCTAGGCCAACGCCTTTCACGAATACATCTACGGTTTTCATACCATGTAAGGTTTGTACTGCTTCTGCAGCTTTTTCCGCAGCCACCTGAGCAGCGTACGCGGTACCTTTTTTACTGCCGCGGAAACCGCAAGCACCGGCGCTAGAGGCACAGAGAACCGCGCCCTTTTTGTCGGTAAAGGTAATGATAGTGTTGTTAAAACTCGCCTGAACGTGCATCTGACCGGCTGGAACAGCGCGGCGTTGCTTCTTGCGAGTCGTTGGTTTCTTGACTTCTGTAGTTTCTGCCATATTCTGCTCCTTTCCTAGGTCTTAGATGCTGCCTTTGGCTGTGCACCACCTACTGCTACGGCGCGGCCCTTACGAGTTCGTGCATTCGTACGGGTACGTTGGCCATTTACTGGTAAACCAGCTTTGTGACGCAAGCCACGGTAGGCGTTGATGTCTTTTAGACGTTTGATATTGTTTGTTACGAGACGTTGGAGATCGCCTTCTACGGTGTAATTTTTGTCAATTACCTCGCGAATGCGCTGTTCTTCAGCCTCGGTGAGATCTTTCACCCGAGTGGTCGGCTCTACATTTGCCGCCGCAAGGATGTCTCGAGAGTGCTTACGCCCAATACCATATATATAGGTAAGAGCGATATGCACCTGCTTTTCTGATGGGATCGTAACCCCAGCAATTCGAGCCATGCTTAACCCTGCCTTTCTGTTATGAGACAAAACCTACGGTTTTTTCTCATCGCGCCGTGCAAAAAGTGCGATTTTTGCTCGGGCTGCTCATTTTCCCTTTGAGCTGCGATGAAAACCATCTAGCCTTGCCTTTGCTTATTCTTAGGTTTCTTCTTATTGATGACGCGCAGGCGGCCTTTACGGCGTACCAGCTGGTCATCTGGACTGATTTTCTTTACACTCGCACGAACTTTCATGAGTAAAACAGAAATCCTTTCCCTAAAGTTAAATTTAATGAAATAGTTCAAGCAACCTGTGCAGGTCGCTCGTCTCGCAGGCGGAAGCTGATTCGTCCCTTCGTCAGATCGTAAGGGGTCATCTCAACTTCTACCTTATCACCCGGCACAAGGCGAATATAGTGCTTTCGCATCTTGCCTGAAATGTGGGCGATAATACTATGGCCGTTCTCAAGTTCCACCCGGAATTGAGTATTAGGTAGTGCTTCCACCACCGTTCCTTGCATCTTGATGACTTCCTTTTGACCTGCCATAAATTACAGTAGTCAATTATACAGCAAAAGCCGTCTGCTCGCAAGCGTTTTACAAGAGATTTCACGTGTTTCTACCCGAACCGTGAAACGATATACAAATTGTTAGTACTATTGTAGCTTACCTTGACGAATGGTCAAGATATTGACTAAATACGATAACGATGTTATACTGAAAGAATGAGGTCGCTCAGTCCGAGTGACTCTGGTGGTGAGAGCCTTTTTGTTTTTGGAAATCTAGTCGATGCGTACAGCACGCAGCATGATGCGGTGGTCGAATACTTTGTCCTTAGGGATATAACGGCCAGAGTAGCTAATCAGATTAAGGCCTTCTTTGTCTGATTGCGCAGAGAACATCATATCTTTCATACCGACTTTATTTACCTCTGCGAGGGTTAGGCTCTTGTTTTCTACCACTTCATAGGTAAACATCTTGCCGTCGCCGCGTTCGAGTATGATTTTTGAACCAAGCGGAAGCGTGTCAAGCTTCACAAAGACACCTTCCTTGCTATAGCCTGTGCTGTGGCCGCTTATGAGTACCGCACCCGAGCCCTGGCCCGGCGTGACACTTTTGTTATACCACGCCACGTCATTTATGTTTTTCGGCATATCCAGCTGGCCTGTTTCCGTGATTCCCACAGTCATGACACGCGTTTTGGTAATGTTTAGGTCGGGAATACTGATATAGCGCGGATTCATAGCCGCAACGGTGTATTCATTTATTTTCTCGATAGGGATAGGGCTTTCACTCACAGATGGATTGGCTAGCGCCATCGCTGCAGGTATCGGAATAGGCGGCTGCTCGCCCGTGGTATACCACCGGTAGCTGTAAAATACGCTAAGCGCCACAACGCCCATACCCAAGATAGCAACCGCGCTCTTGAGCGAACCAAAACTACGTTTATATTTAATTTCTAAGCCTGTTGCCATGTTTGTCTTTAATAAACTTATGTTTAATTGTAGCAGACGTATAGTCTTATGCAAGACGTTTTTTCATCATTTTTCCGACTAGATTATACGCACAGATTACTTGTAATCGTCGTAGGTGACCATCAGTGCGCGAGAATTGATCTGGCGCAAGCTTTCCAGGGCGACAGATACCACAATCAGCACACCAGTACCACCGATGGCGAGGTTGCTATTTTGCACACCTGCTATCTGGTAAAGCAAATATTCTGCAATGTACGGCAGTACCGCGATAACACCAAGCACAATCGATCCGAACAGAATAAGCCTGTTCATGGTACGAGACAAATACTTCTCTGTTTGCTCGCCAGGGCGTACGCCTTCGATAAAGCCGCCTTGTTTTTGTAGATTTTCGGCAATCTCGTTGCTATTGAATACGATTCCGGTGTAAAAGTAGGTGAATGCGATGACTAAGAGGAAATATAGTGTTGGGTAGATGAACGCTTGTGCAGTCGAACCAGTGAACGAGCCAGGGTTAGGCGTTTGGAACCAGGTGACTAAATTCGTACCGAGTTGCTGCAAATTCTCATTCCCAGTTGCCTTGAAAACTTGGCCGATGAATGCCGGCAAGCTTAGGAAGGCCACCGCGAATATCACAGGTATCACACCGGCTGCAATCAGCTTCATGGGCAGAATGCTTTTTACGCCACCATAGCTCGAGTTGCCTTGTACGCGTTTGGCGTAGTTTATAGTAATGATTCGCTGGGCTTCATTAATTTTCACCAGTATATACAGCACTATAAGCGAGGCCGCGGCCATGGCGAGTACCACCCAAAATGCCAATGGGTTGATAGGAAGCTGGAACCAGCCGAAGACATCGAGCTTTCCTGCGCTAGACGTATCGGTAAGCGAAGCGCCAATAGTTTGCAATGTTTGAGGTGTCTGACTAACGATTCCGGCAAAAATCAAAAGGCTAAGGCCGTTTCCAATACCTTGCTCGGTAATGATTTCACCCAGCCACATCAGCAAAATAGAACCTGTTGTCATTGCCGTCACTGCCACGATCCACTCTATCAGCGAGGTGTGATTCAGCGCCGAAGTGGTATTGCCCGCCAGTACAGATTGACGCAATATGAAGATAAACGCGATGGACTGCACGATAGCCAGCGGTACGGTAATAATACGCGTCCACTGTTGAATCTTGCGACGGCCGGATTCACCATCTTTATGCAGTTCTTCAAGCCGAGGTATCGCTTTGGTAAGCAGCTGCGTGATCACGCTTGCGGTAATGAACGGGCTTAGACCCACCAGCACGATAGAAAAGCTCGCCAGCGCACCACCAGAGAGTAAGTTTAGGAAGCCACCGAAATCAGAACCGTTCACGACACTGTTGATGACATCTTTCATCTCTGAAGGCGAAGCAAGCGGTACTGGTATATGTGCCAAGAAACGATATACAACAACAAGCCCTAACACAACGAGCAGGCGCTTTCTCATGTCGTTGTTTTTAAGTGATTTAAAAATGGTTTTCCAGTTCATTTATACCTCTATACCCTCAGTCAATTTCCTGTTTCGGAGCCGTAGCACACTATATACTATATATAGTATACTACGGAGCCGCCAGTAAAGTATTATTTATCTGCTTTTTCTGCTTCTTTGGCGCTTTTTTGCAAAGGAGTTTCAGTCTTATTAAAGATACCACCTGCCTTTACAACGGCTTCCTGAACGCTTTTTGATGCACCTTGTACATTCAGCGTTACTTTGGCGGTCAGTTTGCCACGAGAAATTACTTTTACACTGTGAAACGGTGTTGCAATCAAACCGGCTTCGAACAGGCTGAAGTTATCAACCGTCTTGTTTTTAAAGTCATTTAGTAGGTCTAGGTATACTACTTGTGCAGGGGTACGCAAGCTTTTGAAGCCACGAGCCTTAGGAACGGCTTGTACGAGCGCACGCTGGCCACCTTGGAAGGTAGCGTTCAGCTTCTTACCAGTACGAGCACCCTGACCTTTGGTACCACGACCAGCAGTCTTACCTTGGCCAGCTGAGATACCGCGTCCGACGCGCTTTTTATTCTTATTTCCTGAAACTTGGAGTTCATTGTATTTCATCTACTTGTCCTCCTTTTTCGCAACTTTCTTTGCTGGTTTTCAGTACCGACCCACTGTTCACGTGGAACGAGTGTGCGCAGCGCCTCAACGGTCGCGTAGGCGATGTTTACCTTATTAGTACTACCGAGGCTCTTAGAAAGCATGTTCTTTACACCAATCACGCCAATAACCTGACGAACCACACCGCCGGCGATAATACCGGTACCTGGAGCGGCAGGTTTGATTAGCACGCGAGCGCCTGAAAGTTTGACTTCGGCTTCGTGAGGAATCGTATCGTTTACTACCGGTACGGTAATCATGTTTTTCTTGGCAACATCGGTAGCTTTTGAAATAGCCGCCTGTACGTCGGCACCTTTAGCTACACCCACACCAACCTTGTTTTTACGGTCACCGACTACCACGAGGGCTTTAAAGCGGAAACGACGTCCACCTTTAACTACGCGAGCGACACGGTCGATGTTGATAACGACTTCTTCAAATTGCTTTGGTTCAGCCGGTGCTTGATTTCGTCGGTCATCGCGACGACCACCACGGGCTTGTCCGCGTCCGCCCTGCACTCGGGCAGGTGCGGCCTTCTGAGCCTGTGGGGTAGTAGTAGCCTGAGCCTTTGCTTCTTCAGCCATACTAGAACTCCAATCCTTCTTTACGTGCAGCATCTGCGAGCGCTTTCAGGCGGCCTGCGTAGGCGCGTCCGTTGCGGTCGAAAACAACTGCGTTAACTTTCGCTTTCTTAGCTTTCTTTCCAATTTCAGCACCAACGATGGCAGCTTTTTCGGTCATCGTGCCGGTAAGCTTCTTGCCAACAGTGGTAGCAGCAGCTAGCGTAACCGCCTTATCGTCATCGATCAGCTGTGCAGATACGTGCAGGTTGCTGATAGTGACTGTGAGACGTGGACGCTCTGCAGTGCCACGTACTTTCGCGCGAACACGGCTTTTACGCAGGTTCTTGTTTAATAGTTTTTTAGCTAAACCGTTCATCTCTATTTACCTGCCTTTCCTGCTTTACGCAAAATGACTTCATCGATGTACTTAATACCCTTACCCTTGTACGGTTCAGGTTTCTTTAGGCTACGAATCTCAGCAGCAACTTGGCCAACCTGCTGCTTGTCGATACCCGACACAGTAATCACCATCTTGTCATTGGTAATGGTTACACCTGCAGGGGCTTTGTATTTTACTGGGTGAGAAAAGCCAAGGCTCATCTCGAGATCGCTGCCGGTTGCGTTGACACGAAAACCAACACCGTTTACTTCCAGTTTCTTCTCGAAAGCCTGGGTAACACCCACGACCGCGTTGTTTAGCAACGCACGCTGCAGGCCATGCTGGGCCTTTGCGATGCGTTCGTCATCCTTACGGGTCACGATTGCTTTTCCATCTTCGATGGCAACGGTTACATCGCTCAGATGTGGCACAGTTAGTTCGCCTTTGGCGCCCTTTACCGTGATAACGTCTGAATCGACTGTGATTGTCACGCCCGATGGGATTTCAATTGGTAGTTTTCCAATTCGACTCATATTGTATCCTTTCTTAAATCTCACCTTGTCTGACTTTATTTGCGTATGCTTCCAACAACTGAGCCACAGTTTCTGTATCATATGGCCCAGTTAGCTCAAATAGAGCAGATTGTATCTTATCTGCAAGCTTTTCTAGATTTTGTCTTTCAGCTTCTTCAAAATTTACACCGATATGCAAGTCATCAAGTTCCATTTTAGTAAACCTTTAATAGGACTTCACCACCAAGTCGCTGTTTAACTGCTTCTTGGCCAGTAATCACACCTTTTGATGTGCTTACGAGCACGATACCACGGCCACTCTTTACCTTTGGAATGTCATTCGCACCTACATACATACGGCGTCCGGGCTTGCTCATGCGCTGCAGTTCGGTAAAGCTGGCGTTCTCACCGGCTTTGTTGATGGTGATAACTAGAGTATCGCGTGGCTTACTAGCTTCGACTTTTACGTCGGCTAGGTAGCCATTTTTCTTTAGTTGGTCAGCAACGACCTTCTTTAGCTTGGCGTTCGGTACACGAACTTCGTGCTTACCGACGGCGCTGGCGTTCCTAATACGGGTTAGGAGGTCAGCGATTGGATCTGTAGATTGTAGACTCATAGTTTTCCTCCTTTCCTACCAACTACTCTTCTTTACACCTGGAATTTGGCCTTTTGATGCCAATTCACGGAAATTGATACGGTTCAGGCCGAAACGGCGCATATAGCCGTGCGGACGGCCAGATAGAACGTCGCGGTTCTTCCAGCGAGTTGGGCTAGAGTTGCGAGGCAACTTCTGAAGACCGTCTTGGTCACCCAGTTCTTTCAGCTCTGCACGCTTTGCAGCGTACTTCTGAATCATTTTCTTGCGCTTTTCATCGCGGGCAATCATTGATTTCTTCGCCATACTATTTCACTCCTCCTGCATTCTCAAACGGCATACCGAATTTCTCTAGTAGTGCACGGCTGTGTGCTTTGTCTTCGTTTTTGATAACGAAGGTGATTTGCATACCGTGCAGGTGCTGTGTTTCCTCGAAGCTTAGCTCTGGGAAAATCGATTGTTCGATGATACCGAGGTTGTAGTTACCGCCTTTATCAAATGCTTTTGCCTTTACGCCGTGAAAGTCACGTACGCGAGGCAGGCTGACACTTACGAAACGGTCGAGAAACTCGTACATACGAGCACCACGCAAGGTAACAGATACACCGATAGGCGCACCCATGTTCTTACGAATCTTGAAACCGGCAATCGATTTCTTTGCCAAACGCTCTACAGGAGCTTGTCCAGTAACCTTGGTCAACGTGTTTTTCACAGTTTCAAGGTTGCGCTTGTCGTCTTTTGCCTTACCTGTTCCTACGCTTACTACAATCTTTTCGAGCTTTGGTACTTGATGTACATTCTTTAGCTCAAGTTCGGCTTGCAGTTCACCACGATACTTTGTATCGTACAGTGCTTTCAAGCGAGGAGCAGTGCTAATAGCTGTTTTTGTAGCCATTATTTAATCTCCTTATTCTTTAGTGACTTAGCTACACGAGCCTTACCACCGTCAACTTTCTTTACGATGCCAACACGGCTAGTCTTACCAGTCTTTTCATCGACCACGAGGGCAACTTTACTGATGTCCATAGCAACGTGAATGTCGCGCTTGCCACCGGTTGGGTTCAGTTGGCTTGGGCGTACGTGACGCGTGCCTACACCAACACCTTCGATGAGTACGGTACCGTTTTTGGTATCAACAGCCAAAACTTTGCCTGTGACACCTTTTTTTGCACCGGTGATTACTTTTACGAGATCGTCTTTATGAATACGGGCCATGCTACAGTACCTCCGGCGCAAGGCTAATAATCTTGGCATAGCCCATGTCACGTAGTTCGCGTGGTACAGGGCCGAACACACGAGTAGCCTTCGGCGTCTTGTCGTCGTTGATAATTACGACAGCATTGTCGTCAAACACGATAGTACTGCCGTCACGACGCTTAATCTGGTTGCGAGTACGTACTACCACTGCCTTTTGAACAGTCTTTTTCTTGACGTTACCGGTTGGATTAGCATCTTTTACGGTACATACGATAATGTCACCGACATTGGCGTAACGACGACGCGTACCACCAAGTACTCGAATACAAAGGACTTCCTTTGCACCAGAGTTATCGGTTACTTTTAGTCGAGATTCTTGTTGGATCATTATTTATCCTCCTCGCTCTCAACTTTTTCAGCCTTCTTAGGGGCTTCTTTTTTCTCTACCAATTCTGATACTTCTTTCAGTTCCACGGTGCCCTTAGCGCGCTCTTCAATATTGACGAGTTGGAATGACTTCGTCTTGGATACTGGGCGAATTTCAGAAATCTGCACCTTATCGCCTTTACCAGCCTCATTCTTTGGATCGTGCGCTTGGTACTTGCGGCTTACAGTGTACTGCTTGCCATAGATAGGATGAGTTTCACGGCTAGTTACGGTAACCGTGATGGTCTTGTCGCGTACGTCGCTAGTAACAATACCTGTGAGTACTTTTGCCATTACTTGCCTCCCTTCGGGATAATGAGACAAACCTGGCGGTTTTTCTCATCGCGCAGTGCGACCGAATGAATCGGTCGGGACTGGCTGCTCTTTTCCCTTGCAATCATTACTTGGTCTCCTTTGCGTTCATATTTATTCGAGTCATCAAGCGTGCAATCTCTTTCTTTGCGGCAGTGATTGCACGTGGGTTTACTAGTTCACCGGCAGCATGTGACTTGCGGTAGTCAAGTAGTTCTGCACGCTTTAGAGCGAGCTCTTCCACCGGACTTTTGCTTGTTTCAGCCTTCACGGTCTTCTTCGGAGCTGCCTTCTTTACAGCTGCTTTTTTCGCTTCAGCCATATTATGCATCCTCCCGCTTGATAAACTTGGTCTTTACCGGCAGTTTGTGACTTGCAAGACGCATTGCTTCACGAGCAACTTCTTCTGACACGCCCTTCATCTCAAACATCACAGTTCCCGCCTTCACCTTCGCAGCGAAGTATTCGGGGTTGCCTTTACCGCTACCCATTTTCACGTCCTGAGGCTTTTTGGTTACAGGAGTGTGCGGGAAAATACGAATCCAAATCTTACCACCACGCTTGATGTAGCGGGTCATAGCCTGACGAGCAGATTCAATTTGACGGCTAGTTACACGCTCGTTGCTCTGTGATTGCAATGCGTAATCGCCGAATGCAATGTAGTTGCCACGGGTAGCGTTGCCTTTGTTCTTACCGATACGTACCTTACGGTACTTGGTTTTCTTCGGAAGCAACATTATACGTCACTCCTTTCGCCCTTGTAGACCCATACCTTGATTCCGGTAATACCACCACCATTAGGCATTTGGGCGCGGGCTACGTGGAAGTCAACGTCGGCACGCAGCGTGTGAAGCGGTACCGAGCCTTCGATAGTCTTCTCGCGACGAGCCATTTCTGCGTTGTTCAAACGACCTGCAATCTCGATACGTACGCCCTTGGCCCCGGCATTGATGGTGTTTTGGGCAGCCATTTTCATGGCGCGGCGGAAGTTGATGCGGCGCTCTAGCTGGCGAGCAATGTTCTCGGCTACCAATTTAGCGCTTAGTTCCGGGCGTTTTACTTCTTCAATATTGATACGAACTGGCAGAGAGGCAATCTTTTCAATGTCTTTCTTTAGTTCGGTAACACCTGCACCACCACGGCCGATTACAACACCAGCCTTAGCGGTGTGAATCGTCACAGTGATAAGATTGGCGCTGCGCTCAATCTCAATGCGGGCGATAGTTGGGCGAGACGCGAACTTCTTTTCGATAAGCTCACGAATCTTAATGTCTTCCTTCAGCCAGGTTGCAAAGTCTTTCTTGCTGGCGAACCAGCGAGAATCCCAGTTCTTGTGAACCTGAAGACGGAAGCTGATTGGGTTTACTTTCTGTCCCATCTTACTTAACCTCTTCTTTCTTCTCAGCGGCTGGTTTTGCTGCTGGTTTCTTCTTTGGCTTCTCAACCCCTGTTACGACAACGAGGATGTTGGAAGTTTTCTTCTGGAATGGACGTGCCATACCACGCATGTGTGGTTTGAAACGCTTCAGGCGCGTGCCGGTAGTTACGCTGAGGGTAGTAATCTGCAATGTTTTACCATCCAGACCGTGATTATTTACGGCGTTTGCCTGCGCGCTGGCGATTGCTTTCTTCACTGGTAGGCCAGCACGGCGAGGTACGTGGTCGAGAATAACCAACGCATCTGCTACCGAGCGGTTGCGTACCAGACTAGCGACGACGCTTACTTTGCGAGGAGCGATTTCAACGCCCTTCGCATACGCGCGTACTTGGTAAGTTTCAGTAGCCATTACTTTTGCTTACCTCCGTGTTTGCGGAATTTGCGTGTAGGACTAAACTCACCGAGCTTGTGACCTACCATGTTCTCGCTTACGAACACAGGTACATGTACCCGTCCGTTGTGGACTGCGAAGTTTTTACCCACCATCTCAGGTGTAATCGTGCTTGCGCGTGCCCAAGTTTTGATAACTGCACGGTCATCAGCAGAAGCTGCGGCTACCTTTTTAGCTAGCTTGGCGTCTACGAATGGACCTTTTTTCAGTGATCGACTCATATCCTACCTCTTCCTCTTAGCTTCATGACGACTGCGGGCAATCAGCTTATTCGTTGATTTACGTCGACGTGTACGGTAGCCGAGCGTCAGTTGACCCCAAGGGGTGCGTGGCGCTTTACCACTACCATGACGTCCACCATCACCACCACCATGTGGGTGATCTGCGGCGTTCATTACAACACCACGTACAGTCGGGCGAATACCTTTGCGGCGTTTGCGGCCGGCTGAACCGATTTTTACGTTCTGGTGCTGTACGTTACCTACGGTACCGATGTTGGCTTCACATTCTACGCGGAAACGACGAACTTCACCGCTTGGCATACGTACGAGGGCGTAATCGCCTTCTTTTGCCATCAGCTGTGCTTTCGTACCGGCTGAACGAACCATTTGGCCGCCCTTGCCAGGGTTAATTTCTATCGCGTAAATCTGTGTACCCACAGGAATTTGTGAAAGAGGCATGCGGTTAGAGCTCTCAATAGGCGCTGCTTCACCACTTGCGATTTGCTTGCCCTTAACCATGCTTGTGTCAGCAAGTACGTAGTGGTACAAGCCATGCTGGTCTTTTACGCGGGCGATACGAGCGGAACGGTTAGGATCGTACTCGATTTCTTCAACGGTAGCTACGGTACCAGGGGCTAAACGGTGGTTCACCAAACGGTAGTGACGTTTTACACCACCACCACGGTGACGCACAGTAATGCGACCTTGGTTGTTACGGCCGGCGTTTTGCTTTTTGCTTTTCACCAGACTCTTTAGTGGCTTACGGGTAGTAATATCACTAAGGTCTTGGCTGGTCATACCACGCCGAGCAGGAGTAGTTGGGTTATATGCTTTGATTGGCATTACAACTCTCCCTTCGGTAATGAGACAAACCTACGGTTTTTCTCATCGCGCCGTGCGCTGGAGTGAATCCAGACGCGCGGGCTGCTCTTTTCCCTTATTTGCTGCGTCATGATTTTTTCTCCTCAGTTGGTTCTTCAAACATTTGAATGCTGTTACCTTTGGCCAAGGTTACGTAGGCTTTCTTGGTATCCTTACGGTTTGTAGTGCCTGGGTAACGGTGTTTGCCGCGGCTATAGCGCACGGCCTTGCCGTTTTGTACAGCGGTGGCAACATTCGCTACTTGCACGTCATATTGTTCGGCAACGGCTTTTGCAATCTGATCTTTGTTAGCTTCAAGAGGTACGTTGAACACGTATACGTTCTTGGCGCTGAGACCATATGCCTTTTCAGTTGCTCGTGGGGTTACTAGAATACTCATTATTTGTCACCTCCTAGCCATGCTTCAATAGATTTCACGGCGTTTGGTGCAATGACGATGTGGTCTGCGTTCAATATGTGGAAAACATTCAGGTAGGTTGCGCGGGTCAACACTACATTCTGTAGGTTTTTGGTTGCACGGATAATCTGTGGCGTCTTCTCGTCAACTACGATAAGCACGTTTCGCGTAAACTTCTTGTCGTCCAAGAATTTAGCCACTTCAGCGGTCTTACCGGTAGTTTTTACGTCGGAGACAGTGATTTTCTTATCTTTATTTGCTAAGGAGAGTGCTTGGCGAATAGCCACGCGCTTGCTAGTAGTTGAAAGATTTTTCAGGTGGTTTTCGCTGCCGTTAGGGCCGAATACAATACCACCACCACGCCAGATAGGGTTACGAGTCGAACCGAAACGAGCACGACCAGTACCTTTTTGGCGCCACGGCTTTTTACCACCACCGCGTACGTCACCGCGCTCGAGTGTGCGTGGGTGTGCGTTGCGGCCGGCAGCCAGGTAGCTGTCGTAGGCTAGCTTTAGAAGCTCGTGGTTTTCAACAGATACGTTGAATACACTCTTTGGTAATGCAGGAGTTGCTGCTTTGGTAGTTTCAGCCATTATGCGTTACCTCCATCTACTATTACCAACCCTTTGCGTGGGCCAGGCACAGCGCCTTTTAACCCAATCAGGTTGTTGCTTGCGTCTACGTAAGCCACTACTAGATTCTTCACGGTTACACGCTCGGCGCCCATACGGCCGGCCATTCGCTTACCCTTGAAAATCTTTTGTGGGTACATAGACCCGATAGAACCAGGTTTACGGACGTTTCCGTTACCACCGTGGGTCTTTTTAGAAGTGTTAAAGTTGTGGCGTTTTACCGTTCCGGCAAAACCCTTACCTTTACTCGTGCCAGTGGCGTCTACGACGTCACCCAGCTCGAATGCACTTACGTCGATAGCATCGCCAACTTTTAAGTCAGCGGGTAGCTCATCGACACGAAACTCGCGCAATACTTGCGGCGATACTTTGGCGGACTTTACATGTCCAGCCACGGCCTTGCTCAGGTTCTTACCCATACCAAATCCCACTTGCACTGCGTTGTAGCCGTCGCTTTCGACAGACTTCACCTGAGTCACGGTGCAGGGGCCAGCTTGAATTAACGTTACAGGTGTTGCAACGCCGTCTTCAGCTATGATCTGGGTCATACCAATCTTGGTACCGAGAAGTGCTTTCATGCCTTCTTTCTCCCATTTAAAATCCTTGGTGGCGCACGGTTTCCCGTTATTTCCCCTCGCAGTTGCGCTAGAAATAACTTGGGACCTTCGCATTCACCAAGAACGAGTTGTTATTACGTAATAAGTTACTTCATAATTGTAGCACACCTTACGCTGTTATACAAGAGGTGTACTCTTAGCCAACCATCTGTTGGGTAGGATGCTATATAACGATGCCTGTGGGCAAAAAGTTACTCACTACCGCTGCCACGATGAGTACGACGTATTCAATTTTCCTATCTACCTGAAAATGATCATGGCTTGCAAATATAAGCCCGACGAACAATCCGAACGGTATGCCGGCTAGTGTAATAGGACCGAGATGAAGTGGGGTTGCGAACTTTATCCACAGTGCGCCAAAAATCATGTACATCACGATTTTTAAGAGGTAGGCGCTGTCTGTTTCAGATTTCTTAGCAACATTTTTATGTTTTGTAGACATTTTCTCCATAATACATACTGTACATATAAAGCACAAGCTGTATACTACGAGTATGGTAAAGAAGAAAACAAGCACCAAATCAGTTAAGAAAACTACAAAGAAGCGGACAGCACCGAAACAGCAGGCGTTTCAATCGTTTAAGCTTGCTAAGGAACCGCGTCCTTTTCTTTCTGTAGCGGTAACAGATGACACGCTTCATTGGGTTATCATTGGAGCAGCTGTGGTATGTTTCGGGCTGATGGTCTCTACTATGCAGATTCAACTCTACGAGCTCTTCTTTAGTTGATTTAGAGTACGTAGAAATAAGAAAGACCACGGTAAAACGTGGCCTTTCTTATTTTTATACCAATAAACTACGTGCGGATTTTTGCATACCGGGACAGGCCGCGCACGTACTTGAGATCCGTATTACATACGGATCTCTGCATCAACACCAGCTGGAAGACTGAGATTTTGCAAAGAGTCGATAGTTTTAGGTGTCGCGTTGGTGATGTCGATCAGGCGCTTGTGCACGCGCATTTCGAACGCTTCACCACCCATCTTATATACGTGCGGGCTTTTTACCACCGTAAATGTGCTTTTACGGGTAGGTAGCGGCACAGGACCAGCCACGCTGGCACCGGTGCGGACAGCCGTGTCGATGATTTGTTTTGCTGATTGGTCGATCACCTTGTGATCGTACGCCTTTAGGCGAATGCGGATTTTCAAGCCTTCTTCTTTTGCCATAGAATTGTCGCCCAAGGGCTCTCAAGACAAACCTGCGGTTTTCTCGACGCTCCGGGCACTTGGCATAGCCAGCTGCTCGGGCTGCTCTTTTCCCTTGGGACTGCTCCTTTCTTTAATGTTGCATCGTAACCTCTGGCTCGAATCGGAATATAGTCGTCGTCTGGCCGAGTTCTCGGTGCGATTAGTTGTGTATAAAACTATACAACAGATGATAGTATTCTGCAACTAGATTTACAGTCCAGCTTCGCGACGTGCTTGCTGGTACGCAAGATCAGCTTTATCTGGATAGTCATAGTATACTTGGTTATCTTCCCGCCCATCGTATGCTGTTCTATCGTAAAATGTACTTATTTTCTGACCGTTTGCGAGCGTACCTTTGGTTACATTGATAGCCGGGCGTATCACTCTGCCCGTTTCGTCACAGATAGAAGGCAATTTGATATCTGGAACCTCTGGCTCAACAGGCATTATTTCTGGTGGCAATGCTTTTACCAGTGCGGTTTCGATTTCGGCGATTCTTTCACTACTTAATCCTGCTTCAGTAGATGTACGTACCTGTTCAAGTGTCATGTTTCTCCCCTGTTTATATACCTTGTAGATGCAGCTTAGTATACGCTTACGGTTGCATGATGTAAATAACTATTGAAAAAAATGTTTACGGGTGTATAACTATAGATAGGAATCATAAAAATATACATATGACTACCGAACAATTACCTCGTGAGGATCAGTATACATCTTTGTTTGATTACACAAGGACGTTCCTTACAGATGAGCTCACAGCCAGACAGAATTCAGGTGACTGGCAAGATGGTGAGATACATCTTGATGGCTTGTACCAAAAGCTGTCTGCCGAGTCGTTAATCCATCAGCTGCGTAGAAAAAAGAAGTTGCGTAAATTCGGCGGGAAAAGCCTCGAATTCGTAATGATAGAAACCGACGAGCCGTATATGTACAATATAATGCTCCGTACCACTGAGCCTTCAGAAGCGCGTCCGCTTTACCCTGAAAAAATGCCAATACCTGTCCTTCCACTGGAAACTCCACCTTCGCCTCATCCATACACATAAAAACAACCTCTGATGTTACGTAGAGGTTGTTTTAGATTGTGCAATGGCGTATTACTTAGTAACCTTTGTTACCACGCCGGCACCAACGGTGCGGCCACCTTCACGGATAGCGAAGTTCAAACCTTGTTCCATAGCGATAGGAGCAAGCAGCTTCACGTTGAAGGTTACGGTGTCACCTGGCATGACCATTTCTTTGTCAGCAGGCAGCTCAACTTCACCAGTTACGTCCGTAGTACGGAAGTAGAATTGTGGCTTGTAACCCTTAGAGAATGGAGTGTGGCGTCCGCCTTCTTCCTTCTTCAGCACGTATACTTCAGCTTCAAATTCGGTGTGTGGAGTGATAGAACCTGGCTTAGCGATAACCTGACCACGCTCGATGTCGTCGCGTTCGATACCACGAAGCAACAGACCAGCGTTGTCACCAGCTTGACCTTGGTCAAGGTTCTTCTTGAAGGCTTCAATACCGGTTACAACAGTTTTCTTGCTGTCACGGATACCAACGATTTCAACTTCGTCGTTCAGCTTTACAATACCTTGTTCGATACGACCAGTTGCAACCGTACCACGACCCTTGATTGAGAACACGTCCTCAATAGGCATCAGGAATGGCTTGTCCATGTCGCGGGTTGGCTCTGGAATGTAGTCGTCCATAGCGTGTACCAGTTCCATGATAGCGTCTTCGTAGGCAGCGTCGCCTTCGAGAGCTTTCAGGGCAGAACCCTTGATAACTGGAGCGTTGTCGCCGTCGAAACCGTTCTTAGTAAGTAGTTCACGAACGTCCATTTCAACCAGTTCAACTAGTTCAGCGTCAGCCATGTCCATCTTGTTTAGGAACACAACAATCTTAGGCACACCAACCTGGCGGGCTAGCAGCACGTGTTCGCGGGTCTGAGGCATAGGGCCGTCAGCAGCAGATACAACGAGCACAGCACCGTCAACCTGAGCGGCACCGGTGATCATGTTCTTAACGTAGTCGGCGTGACCTGGCATGTCCACGTGTGCATAGTGGCGCTTTTCTGACTCGTACTCCTGGTGAGAAGAAGCGATGGTAATACCACGAGCTTTTTCTTCAGGGGCGTTGTCGATTTGGTCGTACGCAACAGGCTTGTTGACGTCACTTGGTAGTTTTTTTGCTAGAACAGCCGTAATAGCTGCGGTTAGCGTTGTCTTACCGTGGTCAACGTGACCCATGGTACCAACGTTGACGTGCGGCTTGCTTCGATCGAAATCTGCCATTTGAGATTTTTCTCCTTAGTAATTTGATATTTAGCGCTCGGTGCTGTACGCACGGTAGTGCATTGCAAAAACACCTCGCAGGCGCATTGTAGCTAATTATACACAAGAATTCACTTTTGGTAAAGCGTCTGCCGTGACCATATATGTCTTATGGGCTACAGGTACACGTTGATAAGCGCCACCACTGAGAAAAGCAGGGTTAGCAGCAGTGATTGCCCAAATACTTTCCGGGCCCATTTTTCTGTGTTTTCTTTGCCAAATCCACCAAGTATGGTGATAAGCCAATACCCAGATGCCCCTAGCATAATGATGCCGCAAAACGGGGCGTACACACCTGCAACGAGAAGTGCGGCGATAGCCGCAACATAGAGCACACACCACACGACCATGTGTATCTGTACGGTGCGTAGCGACGCTACCACACCCATCACTGGCAAGCTTGCTTCCTTGTACTCCTTGCGCCGGAATAGCGATATGGCATAAAAATGCGGCATCTGCCACGCGGTGATGGCTAAGAATACTAACCACGCGCTGGTAGAGAGCGCCCCTGTAGGCACCACAAAGCCGGCCATGGCCGGAATGGCGCCAGGAATCGAGCCAATCAGGGTTGAATGCACTGTAACGCGTTTTGAATAGGTGTAGACAAGCGTATACAGTACGTACGCGACCAATCCGAGAGTCAGTACCAGCCATTGGCCCGACGCCGCGAGTACGGCGACTGCCGCGAGCAGTAGAAAGGCGGCGTACATGGCACCGTAACGTACCGGTATTTTACCTGTTACCGATGGGCGTTTTCGAGTGCGTTTCATCCGAGCATCGATATCGCGGTCGAAGTAATTATTCACCACGCAGGCCGACGCGATAAGCAGCGAGGTGCCGACGAGCCCATATACTCCAGGCAAAAGTTCTACACCGCCCCTTGAAGCCAACAAAAACCCGGCGATGAAGTGAATTCCATTGCCATACACAATGCCAGGTTTCGTAAGGTAATACCAGTCACGCCAAGAGATAGAACGCACTAGAAGCCTTTTTGTGATTCTTTCATCATGTAGTGATTTACTACGTCAGTAGTCATCCCCATGTTGTAGTTGAGGTTGCGCATAATCCAAATCGAACCGATTACTAGAACGAGCAGCATGAACCAGGTGAATATGTATGAGTAACTATGCCAGCGTGGCTTTTGCTCGCTTCCCACGTGCAAGAATAAAATTACTTGCAGAATCATCTGTACGCCAGCCAGTACCAGCAGCCAGAACGCAAGCACACCGTACGAACCAGCGCCGCCCGATACCACCAGCTGATATGCCGAGAATGACAACACTAGTGACAGCACGAAGCCAACACTGTAGCGAAGAATCTCATTTTTTAGCAAACGGTTCATGAGGAGACTCCCATCAGATATACCACGGTGAAAATGAAAATCCAGATAATATCGAGGAAGTGCCAAAATAGTGCGAATAAAGTGACTTTACGCACCATATCGGCACCCTGCTTCGTGCGCATCATGTACACCAGCAGCGTACCCAGCCACAACAGGCCGATTGTGATGTGAAGCCCGTGTGTTCCAACCAATGTAAAGAATGCCGACAGGAAGCCGCTCACACGCCAACTATGGCCTTCTGCGATGAGTTTAGAGAACTCTGTAAGCTCAAGGGCGAGGAAACTAGCGCCCAGCACAGCCGTAAGGCCAAGCAGCCCCATGCTGGCACGCTTGTTGCCCCTGCGTAGGAATACAGCTGCAAGCCCGCAGGTAAAGCTACTGGCAAGCAAAATTACGGTTTGTAGCAGTGCAAAGTTGGCACTAAAAATATCTTGTGGGCCCGGCCCACCGGCGTGTGCATTCACGAGTACCAGATACACGGCAAACAAGCTTGAAAATACTACTACGTCTGTCATTAGGTACAGCCAAAAACCGAGTGTAGTGGTATCGAGCTTCTCAGATTCCGTCATCATGCGACTCATACTGCTCTCCTCTTATACCTAGCAAGGTCTTCCTTTATCAGTGTCTCGGCTGAAACCTTGAACTCGGTATCTGTGGCGTAGGTGCGCCTTATTACCACCACCAGTACAAACACGAGTGCTACCGCCACCAGCCACCACATGTGCCAGATAACCGCAAAGCCAAATAGTCCCGCACCGACACCTATCAGCAGGCCGCTGGCGCTGTTCTCTGGCAACCATAGGTCTTCATACGCGCTCGGTGGTGGAGGTGTCTTGTGCTTACCAGTCTGCTTTTCATACCACCATTCATCGCGCTGAGACACTTCTACATCTGTCGCGAAGTTGTAATGAGGTGCCGGGCTTGGTACCGACCATTCGAGCGTGCGACCGTCCCAGGGGTCTCCTGTGGTGTCGGCAAGCTGCTTGCGATGCTTGATACTGTAGGCAATTTGGCTAATCAGCAGTAATGTTCCCATCAAGATGATAAGCACGCCGATGCCCGACATAATGAAAAGCGGTCGCCATTCAGGGTTGTCGTAATGGTCAAGCCGGCGTACTGCGCCCATCAGCCCCAAGGCATACAGTGGCATAAAGGCTACGATAAAGCCCACCTGCCACAAATATGCGGCGTATTTGCCCAATTTGTCGTGTAAACGAAAGCCCATTGCCTTCGGGAACCAGTACGTCAGGCCCGCCAGAAAACCGAACACCACGCCACCAATGATGGTGTTGTGGAAGTGCGCTACGAGGAACAGGCTGTTGTGTACCTGGAAATCAAGCGCCGGAATAGCCATCAGCACGCCTGTCATACCGCCCAGCGTGAAGGTAACGACAAAGCACATAAACCATATCATCGGTGCCGAGAACGTAATCTTTCCTCTGTACATGGTAAATAGCCAGTTGAATATCTTCACACCTGTGGGAATAGCGATCACCATCGTCATAATGCCGAAGAATGCGTTTACATTCGCACCGGCGCCCATGGTAAAGAAATGATGCTGCCACACAAGGAAGCTAAGGAACATGATAGCGATAAGTGCTGCGACCATGGTTTTGTAGCCAAAAAGGGCTTTTTTAGCGAATGTTGGCACAACTTCGCTATAGATGCCAAACGCAGGTAACACCAAAATATATACTTCCGGGTGACCCCACGCCCATATTAGGTTGATGTACATCATCGGGTTGCCGCCCATGGTAGAGGTAAAGAAGTGCATGCCGAGTACACGGTCGAACGATAACAGTGCCAGTGTCGCGGTAAGGATTGGGAACACCAAGGCAATAAGCACCGATGTTACCAGTACGCTCCATGGGAATATCGGCATTTTTTTCAAGCTCATTCCCCTTGCCCGCTTCTTCAGAATGGTGGTAATAAAGTTGATCCCCGAGAACAAACTACCGATACCCGCGATTTGTAGGCTCCATATCCAGTAATCTACCCCTGGACCAGGGTTATATTGCAATTCCGTAAGCGGTGGGTAGCCTAGCCAGCCGCCGTTCGAGAATCCGCCAAACATGAGCGCGAAATTATTTAGCAACATGCCCGCGACGAACAGCCAGAAACTCACCGAATTCAGCCACGGAAACGCCATATCACGCGTGCCGAGCATCAGAGGCATTACCACATTGATAAGCCCAAACATCAGCCCCATAGCCACGAAGAATATCATGATGGTACCGTGCGCGGTAAAGACTTGCTGGAATGTATCTGTTTGGAAGAGCCCGTGTGCACCACCTACAGAAAGTGCCGTTTGCATGCGCAGCATGACGGCATCAAATAAGCCTCGCACCAGCATCAATACGGCCACGGCGATGTACATCACACCAATCTTCTTGGCATCAAGCGACGTGATCCATTCGCGCCACAACCATCCCCACTTTTTGAAATACGTCAGTGCGATGACAGCAGTAAGTGCGCCGAGCGTCATGCCGACTGCAGCGCCCATAGTTGCCGGTTCTTTCGGCAGATAGTCGAGTGACATGCGTCCGAACACAGATTGCAAGAAATCCATCAGTTGTGCCCTCCGTACGTCATATTCATCGTATTCATAGTACCAGTCTGGCCAGTCGATACGCTAGTGCTTGCACCCATGTAATGAGCCAGTATGGTTTGGTAGAGTGAGTTGTCTTGCAGGTGGTACGTCGCTTGCGGGTTGTTTTGCGAGGGTTTTCGCAGTTGAATGAACGCCGCTTCGTTCATAGCCGGTAAAGACAAGTTCTGCTGCTTACGAGTTATCCAGTCGTGAAACGCGTCGTGTGAAACAACCTTGGCGTCAAATTTCATATCTGAGTAGCCTTCGCCATTAATATTCGTGCTGTAGCCCTTGTACGTGCCGTTTTTAGTGGCCATGAGGTTAAGCTCAGACGACATGCCGTTCATATTGTAGATTTGTGACCCGAGTGAGGGAATCCAGAACGCGCTCATCGGTGCATCAGCGGTAAGCCTGAATCGCACCGGCACATCTTTTGGCATCATCACGTAATTAACCGTTGCAAGGCCGTCGTCTGGGTACAAAAACAGCCATTTCCATTGCAGTGCGACCACCTGAACGTTCACCGCGGGGTGCTTCGAGGCAATGCTTTTATAGGGGTCCAGCGAATGGCTCGTAAACCAGGTAATGACGGCAAGTACACCAATGATGGCCATCGGAATACCCCACCACACTATTTCAAGCTTCGAGTTTTCTTTCCATTCCGGGTCGTAATCTTCCGGCTCTTTATCGGCACGATATTTGTAGGCAAAGAAGCCCAGCATGAAAAATACGGGGATAATAACGATTGCGCTCATCAGCAATGCGACTATCAGCAATGTTTTCTGCTGCGCGGCTATTACGCCTTGCGGTGAAAGTACGTCGATATTCGTGTGGCGAACCAATAGCCAAATGATCACGGCAATCACGATGATTGCCGCAAACAGTAACCACTCAGCCTTTCCCCGCCAGCGTTTCATTACCTACTATCATACCGCTCGTGCTTCGTTCACACAAGCAGGTTGAGGCTAGAAATCGGCTTGGTTTTCAGCTGCGGTCGCGTCGCTGTCGTCGAGACTAGTCGAATTAAGCGTGCTGGTAGCTTTGTCTAGATCGGCTGACGACTTTATAGGGGTCGCTTCCTGTTCTTCGGAAGTTTTTGTAGATGTAGTTTTGGTTGAAACAGAAGCTGTGTTGTCATCTTTCGCGGCGAATTTGTTCCAGGCCACGTAGCCTACGACGCCCGCGATAGCGATGACTACTACAATAATGACACCTTCGACAATAGTGAATCCATTTTGCTTTTTCATGACTATACTCCTACCTTCGCTTCCTCAGCGGCGGCCTTCACTACTTGTATTAGCGCGTGAATAGATTCACGGTACGCCTTCATTACCTCATGTCGAGTAGTTTTAGCCTGGCGAATCACACCTGCCGGGTTGCTGCCGTCGGCGTTGTCGCAGCTGAAGGTCAAGCCGCCCATGGCGTCGATAGCCGCGATAGCTGCCGCCTGTTTTTCATCAGCGGTGGAAACGGCTGCGTCATAGCCGGAGGCGCTCAGGTTGTTAGAGGTGTAAAATTCTATCACGCCCTTTTCAATCTTTTGGAAAATTGCTAGTTTGGCTTTGGCTCGTTCGGTGCTGTTTTGAATGAAGTTATTGATACGATCCTGCCTGCTTTGACATAGGTCTAATCGTTTGCCTTCCAGTTTTTTCTTTACGCGCTCTTTACGCTGTTCCATTTTTTGTTCAAATTCGGTGCGTTTTTTCGCTATATCCTCATTGATGCGGTCAAGTCTATCTTTGTGCCTTGTTTCAGCCGAAGAGTGTTCCGCTTCAGACTTATTCTCTGCTTCGGTGTTTGAATCAGAGTCATCTGATGAATTGTCAGAATTCGAATTATCAGATTGACTTGTTGAATCGTCAGCTCCGTCCTTGGCGTGAACGAGCGGTGTCAAGCCCACTCCGAGTGCAAGCACTGCTATCAGCGATGCAAGAATTATCGATGTTTTTTTCATGCGTCATATACCTATGTTAGGCTTGATAATGCGATTTATTATAGCACTTATGCTTGTGGTTGCAAGCAAATGAAAAACACCACCGCTGGGGTGGTGTTTTTTGATGATCTATTTGCTACTGCGCTTTTCGATAATTTCCTGCGCAACATTCGGTGGTACTTCTTCGTACACATCGAGCTCCATCGTGCTAGCCGCACGACCTTGGCTCATTGAACGCAGGTCGTTGGTGTAGCCAAACATACTAGCAAGTGGTACGTGGGCTTTCACCAGCTTCGCACCACCAGCGAGGTCTTCCATGGCATCAATACGGCCACGGCGAGAATTTAGGTCACCAATAACATCACCCATGAATTCTTCAGGAGTAGTTACTTCTACCAACATGACAGGTTCCAGCAGAATAGGTTTGGCCTGTTTGATACCCTCGCGGGCAGCGAGGCTACCAGCCAGAGAGAATGCGAGTTCAGACGAGTCCACATCGTGGTAGCTACCGTCATACAAGGTTGCTTTCACATCTACGACTGGGTACCCGGCAATCACACCGCCTTCAAGTGTTTCTTTAATGCCCTTGTTTACGGCTGGACGGTATTCTTGAGGAACCACACCACCTTTGATTTCATCGATGAATTCAAAGCCCTTGCCTGGCTCATTCGGCTCGAAACGAACCCATACGTCACCGTACTGACCACGTCCACCAGACTGCTTGGCATGCTTACCTTGTACCTCTGCGGTACCCTTAATGGTTTCACGGAAGGCAACCTGTGGCTCACCTACGTTCGCTTCAACCTTAAATTCACGCTTCATGCGGTCGATAAGAATTTCAAGGTGCAGCTCACCCATTCCAGACATAATAGTTTGGCCAGTTTCTTCGTCGGTGTGCACGCGGAAGGTAGGGTCTTCTTCAGCCAGGCGCTGCAAAGCGATACCCATTTTTTCTTGGTCGGCCTTTGATTTTGGCTCAACGGCGATTGCTACTGGCGGCTCTGGGAACGTAATGCTTTCAAGGGCGATTGGACTCGCTACGTCACAGAGGGTGTGACCGGTGAAGGTACTTTTTAGACCTACCACGGCAGCGATGTCACCGGCGTGAATGGCATCAATTTCTTCACGCTTGTCGGCATGCATACGCACAATACGACCAACACGCTCTTTTTCACCTGTGGTAGTGTTCAGTACGTAGCTACCAGCTTTTAGTGTTCCGGAGTATACGCGTACGAAAATCAGCTTACCCACAAATGGGTCGGTGGCAATTTTGAAGGCTAGGCCAGCCATAGGTTCGGTGACTTCAGGCTTGCGGCTGATTTCGTCACCTGTCTTTGGGTTTACACCCCAGATTTCACCAGTGTCCAGCGGGCTTGGCAGGTATTCAGTTACGAGGTCGAGTACTTTTTCTACGATTACCCCGCGGCCGTCACCCCCAGTTACCAGATAGAAGTCACCCGCAAGTACACGCTTTCGGAGTGCGCCGCGAAGTTCTTCTACAGAAACAGCTTCTTCGCCACCTTCAAAGAATTTTTCCATCAAGGCGTCGTCAGCTTCCACCGCTGCTTCCACAAGCAATGCACGAGCATTCTTGGCTTTTTCTAGCATGTCAGCAGGAACATCGCTTACTTGCAGTTCGTGATCATGGAATTCATTGTACGTGTAGGCCTTCATGTCCACGAGGTCGACCACACCGTTAATGTCTTTTTCAAAACCGATAGGCAGGTGAATCGGCAAGGCGTGTTTTGAAAGACGACTGTGAATGCTTTCAAGCGATTTGTAGAAGTCACCACCCGTTTGGTTAATTTTGTTGATAAAGCAAATACGAGGCACGCCATACTTGTTGGCCTGACGCCATACTGTTTCAGTTTGGGCTTCTACGCCCATCTTGCCATCAAATACCACTACGGCACCATCTAGTACACGGAGAGAACGCTCTACCTCTGCGGTAAAGTCAATGTGACCTGGGGTGTCGATGATGTTAATCTTGTGGTCTTTCCAGAAACACGTTACCGCAGCAGAAGTAATGGTAATACCACGCTCACGCTCTTGCTCCATCCAGTCGGTGGTTGTTTCGCCTTCATGAACGGCGCCAATTTTGTGGCTTAGGCCTGTGCGGTACAGAATACCTTCGGTCGTCGTAGTTTTACCTGCGTCGATGTGCGCGATGATACCGATATTGCGATAGTCCTTCAAAGGGACGTCTTTTTGTGCCATTTATTTCCTCTTTCTCTCTAGAGTCTGCTTAATTAGTTATTTTTTGCCATAAAAAATAGCGCTTTACATGAATTATAGCAAATTTTATTGAGATTCGCCAGTGTTTCGGTAGCGACTTTGCTCAACCAGCAGTGCCAGTTCTTCGTCAACCTCGCCACTAGCCATGGCATGATTCGCTAGTTGCGCTTCTAGCTCCTGCTTCGCCTGTAATTTTGCTAGAATTTCTAAGCCCGGACCGAAGAAATGTCCGAATCCAGCTCTGAATGCTTCAGTGTCATCTTCGTCCATTTGCTCAGAAGCGATGATAAGCTCTACGATACGTTTATAACCAAGGTTGTCCTCTAGCGCCTCGTACCTATCTGTTCCCCTACGCACGATCGCGTCTGCTATCGCCCGCAGTACTTCACCGAGGTCTTGCTCTTCGTCAATCGAAAAATCGCGAGTCATTCGCTGTCCGGTAAACATTTCTTCGCGAAGTTGGCTTTGTGACAAACCGTCTTCAAATGCCATTGACTCCATAAAATCAACGGAAAGCATCATGCCTTGCTTCAAAACCGAACCGAAACGGCTTTCATCGATTGCGCGAGTCTTATACCCTGCTTCGACGAGTTGCTGCATCATATGCACTATACCCGCAAACTCTGCATGTTGAGCAACCTCCTTATTTTCACGTTTCATGAGCAGTGTTGATAGCTCATGATGTTCACGCGCAAGTCTTATGTGAAAATACTCGATTATTTTTTCTTGGTCGTGATGAAACGATGTATAGAGAACATTAGTGATTCCTCGTTCAAAATTATTGGCCACCGTCACCCTCCTCTGTAAGGAGTTGAATTACCATTCGATCGATTTCGTCTTCGCTCGGTACAATCGCGGCTATCGTTTCCTCTTCAACTTCCCCATGCGCGAGATCTGTAAGTACAGCCTTGCCGTAGGCAAATACATAGGCGAACGATGCTTCGAACACATTACTCTGAGGAATTATCTCTGGGTAACGTTCTTCGATTTCATATACCATCTGTTGATATTCTTTTGGTAACTTATCCCACTGCTTGTGGCCAAGCGCCATCAACTTCTTCGCTACAGTTTCGCAGTCATCGCGTGTATTGACATTACCTACCAGATCTTTGTCGGGGAAATCAAATGTTCGCGATAAATTTGTCCAGGCCGTTCGCCACTCCGAGCGAGTTCCTCTTACTTCCTGAGACAGTATGTCGAGCACACCGAGCGCAAGCGCACTCGCTGAAGCAAATGCCCGTGCCCTGCTAAGCTCCATGTCGGTAACAATAAGCTCTTCGTTAATGGGCTCCAAGTATCTACCCATTTCGATAAGTCGTGTCAGAAGTTCGGGCTTAACTAGTTTGTTAAATACGTGCAACCGTTTAATTTCTTTCGCCACATCGACGCCCGAGAATAGTCTGCCTTTCATATAATCCGCCACGAGTTTAGGGTCAATCTCATCTACTAAATCGTATGGTTTTTCGAATCCTTCCGGAATCACTTCCCAAGGTCCGCCAGATTGTACGCCTGACTCTACTACAGGAATCATACCGAGCTCGCGTTCTAATGCGCCTTCTACAGAAAGTTCCTCGATAGCATGTTCAAATTCGCGTCGTGCTTGAAGAGTATCGATAGAATGCTTCGCTTCACCAAGTGCATACGTAATGCCAGATTCAACAATGTTTCGAATATCGCTGTCAAAGTCGCTTTTTTCGAGAATATCGTAGATGACAGACGGAATATTTGTACCTGAGAATGCTGCCTTATGTGTTCGAATACGCATCGCTATTAAATCACGTGCATCATCAAGGCTACCCTGTTCAATATCAAGTCCGGGCATGTTCCTGGTTTCTTTCATGTGCTCGCGGAAGCTAAATAAGTCTACGCCTACTGTTTCAGCCACGAAGTCTGCAATATACATACCTAGGAGCGCACCATCTACGAACGCCGAGCCTTCTCTTGAAAGGTCACGTTCATTCGCATCGTCTACACCATATAGAATTTCACCCAGTTCAATCAGCGATTCGAACGTTTCAGCATCCAGCTGGCCCAAGTACTCGCCAATATGTTCCATGACGGCTTCAAAAGAAGATGCTTCAAGGATATATTTATAGGCTTCGGTTGCGGCAACATCCACGGTCGCGGCCAGATTGGTCTCTCGCGCCTTCTCAATCATTCTTTGACTATGCTACATTCATGCCGTACCGTCAAGCATTTTTCGCATCATTTTGTTACGTTTTACACACTCAAGCTAAAAACTGTCGTGCATACTTATCTGTATGCGCATTTTCGGCAACAAAAGCGACGTTCACTATTGAAATCGCGTGCGGCTTCGCGGTAATACTGGCATTCCTGCTTACACTACGCGTTACACCGAACAGTGCTGTAAAAGAAGAAGTCTCAAGCACTCTTCATACCAACCGCCCGGCCTAATATTTCTGTGCTCTATTCATCGAAAATTCTGGATGGGATGGTATTAGCTTGTCCGTGTCATGAAACTTGGTAGATGAATCTGGATCTGTCTTTAACTTTCCCTGCTGATACAGCCGCAGCAGCTCCTTAATGGTGCATGATACCCTGTACACCGCTTCGTTATCGCGACGAGTTGCGCTGCCGTCATAATAGGCGGCGAATGAATTGCGGATATGTTCGGGCGAGTGAAGATTATTTGAACTTAGGTGCATTTTACCTCTTACTAAGAGTGCGTCGTAGCGTTGAATGTCGCGCAGTGTCGTGCTCGCCTTGATTTCTACTGGCACAACTTTCAGCAGCCTGCCCCAGTGTTGATTTAGCACCATAATATCGTGTGTTTGGTTTGGATAATCGTGACCGCTTCCGCCACGCGCACTTGAAGGCAAAGGAAAGTAGCGTGGGTCATCGGCAAACAATAGCGCTAGCAATGCGTTACATTCATGTTCGAAACCAAGATAATCTCCTGCTGCATCCGTGTGGCCTTCTTTTCTTGCGAGTTCACGCTGGATACCCGCAGCTTGTGCAATAGCTAGCACGTCGGCAAATGTCCGTTCTCGTATTGAAGCCGTTACATTACCGACCACAAGTGATTTCATCAGTGGTATAAAGGCAAGATTGAGCGCATAACGGAACGAGGCTGTATCTTCATACAGATATTCATGGTCGGGCGAGGCGTGTATTTGCTCTTGCATTTCGATTGCCGCAGTCCATGCGGTTTCGGCTTGGGTCAGCAACTGAACTCTCTCGACTGCAGGCGAGTCTTCATCTATAAGGGCGGCTTCTGCAGCAGACCACCCAGCCGCATTTAGATAATCCGGCAAGGTTTCGTCTTTTAATTCTTCGTGCAAATTTCGTAAATATCCTGCGCTTGCCTTTTTTACCAATACTTTGTGAATGCGGTTATATGAAACAAAAGCCCTACTAGGGCTAAAAGTAAGTTCAAATTGTTCTTCTGGCGGTGTGGTCAGGCGTGAGCGCTCAAGTGCATCATATCCTGAAAGTGAATCACTGACTTGGATATGTTGCCGTTCCATGTTAGTCCCCTCACACCTCTGTTTGTATTTCCATTCCCATTTGCCTTAGTTATAACAAATACATGAGTGGTTTGTAAAGCCAGCGCGCTTTGTTACTGTGTACCATCTTGAATATTTGCACGTACTGTTTCAGGAAATTTTTGGCGTTCCTGTACACTAAGCCTATTAAGGGCGTATACCGCGAGACTTTCTTCACCCGGCACGCGGCCTTCTACTTCTTGCGCATGAGAGAGAAACGCTTCCCGTCTTCTATTTAGCGGGCTCGCGATCCACTCACGAAGCGCGGCTACTCCTATTGAAGAACCAAGTATCGTTGCCGACCCTGGTTGTAAATCTACGCTAGTAAACCGTGCAATATTGTTATCAAGCGTATGTATGCGTTCAAGGCTGCGTAAGTATGCATACGCAACGCCCACCACTTTTTTCTGTGATGGGCGTTCGTATGACATGCGTTTTTCTTATCCTCGTGCGAAGTGGGCGAAGGCACGGTTGGCTTCTGCCATCTTGTGAGTGTCTTCTTTCTTCTTGAATGCGGCACCAGCCTCGTTGTAGGCATCGACGATTTCAGCGGCGAGGCGCTGTTCGTACGGAATACCCTTGCGAGCACGGGCGCTTTGTACCAGCCAGCTGTACGCGTAGTGTAATTGGCGGTGACCACTCACAGGGAATGGAATCTGGTAGTTCGCACCACCGACACGGCGGCTCTTTACTTCGAAGTTCGGGCTAACGTTTTTCAACGCTTTTTCAAATACCTCGAGAGGCTCTTCAGAATTCAACTTTTTAGCTGCAAGCTCAAGCGCACCATAGACGGCACGTTCGGCAACGAGTTTTTTGCCATCGAGCATGCTTTTGTTGATCAGGCGCTGCACGAGTACACTTTGGTACTTGCGGTCTGGTTTGATATCACGCTGTAGTTTCTTGGTTACTTTACGAGGCATTACTTAGACTCCTTTTTCGTACCGTATTTGGAACGGCCACGTTTGCGTCCATTTACACCTTGAAGGTCGAGCGCACCACGAACGATGTGGTAGCGAACACCTGGAAGATCCGGCACACGTCCACCGCGCACCAGCACGACGGCGTGCTCTTGCAGGTTGTGGCCTTCGCCACCGATGTAGGCCCAGACCTCTTGCTTATTCGTGAGGCGCACGCGGGCAACCTTACGAAGGGCAGAGTTCGGTTTCTTTGGTGTCTTGGTGGTTACCTTGATACAAACGCCGCGCATCAGCGGAGCGTTCTGCTCGTAGTAACGAGTTTTTAGTGCGTTGTGAATGGTACCAAGTGCAGGCGACTTCGACTTTTTGCCGGCAGTCTTGCGTGGTTTTCGCACTAGTTGATTGATTGTAGGCATATAAAAATATGGCTCCCATTAGTAATTGGTTTATTGCAAATAGGGTTCAGCATTCCCGATTCGCGGTCTTTGCCCGTTCTTTTTTAGAGGTGTACACGTCTCTACAAACAAACGAGCGGAAACTCTTGAGGTAAAGTATAACAAATTACACTAGATTTGTCTAGAAATGAAGACCCGCCCGGCTGTGAGAAGCCGGGCATGCGTACGGTAGTACGCGCGGGCCTTCATTCACCGGGCGGTCAGAGAAGGAGAGCACTGAGCTCATCGAAACGCTTCTGGCGACCGCTGGTGCAGACGGTACCGCGCTGTTCAAGCGTGGTGAGTGCGCCTGTTAGTACACCGCGTTGATGGCTGGTGGCTGGCTTGCTCGGGAGAGCATCGCTCGAGCCGAACAAGTAGCCCACGGCGGCGCGCACCAACTGCTGGTCGTCGGCACTTGCCAGCGGCGTCCTACCGCTTCCAAGTGCTTCGACAATGGCTTCCTCTTGGGAATACGTCATGATTAACCTTTCCTTTCGGGGTCGGAAGCGTACGTCAGTGTGTATCCCTATCGTTTACATTATACCACAAAATATATTATATTGCAACAATAAAGCACCCTCCCGTCACGGAAGGGCGCTTATTTGAGGTAGGCTTAGTACGTACTACTAGGCTTCATCCACATCGACATCGTTGGTGAAGTCAGCACTATCCTCGCTCAAGGGCTGCTCAACACCGGTTCCAACAGGAATCTTGCGACCGATGATCACGTTTTCTTTCAAACCGTGCAGGTGGTCGGCACGACCACTGGTTGCGGCGTTGATAAGCACACGGGTCGTATCCTGGAAGGATGCGGCGGATAGCCAGCTATCGCTCCAAATAGACACCTTCGTGATACCGAGCAGAAGCTGAGTGTACGCAACGAGCGACTTGCCTTCAGCGGCGAGTGTTTCGTTGGCTTCAACCACAGCTGCCTTCGACACGATGTCGCCGGTAACGAAGCTTGAGTCGCCTGGGTCTTCAACTTGCACGCGGCTAAACATCTGACGCACGATGATCTCAAGGTGCTTGTCAGCCACGTCCTGGCCCTGGGCGGCATAGATACGCAGAACTTCATTGATAATGTAGCGCTGGGTTTCTTCCACGCCCTTCAGACGCATCAAGTCGTGCAGGTTCAACGAACCGATCGTCAAGCGGTCACCAGCTTCAACGCTGTCACCCTTCTTTACAACCAGCTGTGTACTGCCAGGTATTTCGTAACGAACAGGTGCAGATGCCGTCGCGGCGATAACCACCGTATCTTCGGCGAATTCAACGATACCGTCGAATGGTGCAACGAGTGGTTTGGTATCGTCTTTCGCACTCGCCAATACGTCGCCAGCCTTGACATTGCTGCCTGCTTTGATGGCGGCTTTACGGCCTTCAAGTGCGATGCGCTCGACAGTGCCAGATTCAGGCGTTATCTGTACCACGTAATTCTTACCATCTTCCCATATGTCTACAAGGCCTGTTACTTCAGTAACGAACGCCTGACCTTTTGGTGAACGAGCCTCGAAGAGCTCTTCCACACGAGGCAGACCCTGGGTGATGTCACCACCAGCCACACCAGAGGCGTGGAAGGTACGTAGGGTTAGCTGGGTACCAGGCTCACCGACAGATTGCGCGGCGATAACACCGACAGGTTGTGAACCGGCAACGAGGCTACCGGTAGCCATGTCGATACCATAGCTCTTGCGCGGTATGCCGTTTAGATTACGAGCTGAGAGTACGCTTTGAATCTTTACTTCAGTAATAGACGCGTCAGCTTCAATAGCGTCGGCAATCTCGCGAGTAATCAGCTCGTCTTTGCCTACATAACCTGGAATTTCAGCCGCCGTGTAACGCCCGTATAAACGGTTGCCGAATTCAATCATCGTTACTTCAGATTCAGCGCGGTAAATGGTGAATCCTTCATCGTCACCTGCTTCATCTTCAATCGTGAACACGTCTTGCGACACGTCAACCAAACGACGAGTTAGGTACCCAGAGTCGGCAGTCTTTAGGGCGGTGTCAATCAGACCTTTACGCGCACCACGGGTTGCCACGAAGGCCTCCAGGCTTGAGAGGCCATCCTTGAAGGAGCTTCGAATTGGCAGCTCGATTTCGCGGTTGGTCGCGTCTACCTGAATACCGATCATGGCACTCGCCAGCTTGACATTCGAGATGTCACCACGAGCTCCAGAGTTCACCATCACGGAGATACTGGTGTCCATGTTGGCTAGCTGATCTTTTAGGAAGTCTGTCACCTGGTTGTCGACTGCGCGCCATGCACCGACGGTAAGGTTATACCGCTCGTCTTCGGTAATCAAACCTTGGTCGTACTGTTCAGAAATCAGTGCGGTCTTGGCGTCACCTTCGGCGACAAACTTCCCGATTTCATCAAAGTGTACGTAGTCGTCTTTACCGGTAGATACGGCTGCTACCGTCGCGAAACGGAATGCAAGACCCTTCATGCGGTCGGCAGTAGAGGCGGTTTCTTCGGCGCCGTAACGTTCGAAGATACGAGCCAATACCTTTTTCAGCTGCTTCTTACTCTGTACATTGTTGTTGTACGGGAAATCACGAGGTAGGATTTCGTTGAAGAACACACGACCAAGGGTGGTGTCACGGTGCTCGCCCTTCGCATGGATGCGAATAGGGCTTTGTAGCTGCAACTTGCCTTCGTCGTAGGCCATTTCGGCTTCGTAGACAGAACTGTAGGCTTTACGCTGCTCGGTTTGCGCACTTGGCTTTTCGTAGGTGAGGTAGTAATTACCGAGCACCACGTCCTGTCCGATGTTGAGCACAGGTGCGCCATCAGCAGGCTTCAGCAGGTTGTTAGTCGCGCTCATTAGTTCGCGAGCTTCACGTTGTGCCTCTTCTGAAAGTGGAAGGTGCACGGCCATCTGGTCGCCATCGTAGTCGGCGTTGAAACCGTTGGCTACGAGCGGGTGCAGCTGAATGGCTTTACCTTCGACCAGTTTCGGCATGAACGCCTGGATAGACAGACGGTGAAGCGACGGTGCGCGGTTCAAAAGTACGTACTTGCCCTTAATCACTTCGTCGAGCGCGTCCCATACCAGGGCGTCACCGGCTTCGATCAAACGGGTTGCCGAGCGAATGTTGTGAGCGTACTCACCACGAATCAGCCAGCTAATAACGAACGGCTTGAACAGCTCGAGCGCCATCTGCTTTGGCAGACCACACTGGTTAATCTTCAACTTTGGACCTACCACAATAACGGAACGACCAGAGTAGTCGACACGTTTACCTAGCAGGTTCTGACGGAAACGACCTTGCTTACCCTTTAGCATGTCTGAAATACTCTTCAAACGGCGGCGACCACCAGTTGCGTTGACAGCGCGACCACCGCGAGCGGCAGAATTGTCTACCAGCGCGTCGACGGCTTCTTGCAGCATACGCATTTCGTTACGGCGAATCACTTCGGGAGCGTTCAGTTCAATCAGCTTTTTTAGACGGTTGTTTCGGTTGATGACACGACGATAGAGGTCATTTAGGTCACTGGTTGCGAAACGGCCACCCGTTAGCTGCACCATAGGACGAAGGTCTGGTGGAATCACAGGCAGAACGGTCATACAGAGGCTGCTCGGCTTGATGCCAGCGGCTTGCATGCCTTCAAGCACCTTAAGACGCTTCAGAAGCTTCTTTTCACGCTGACCTTTCGCGCCTGCTACCTCTTCAGTAAGCTGCGCAATCAGCGTAGGCAGGTCGATTTCGTCGAGCATGGCCTTTAGGGCCGTACCGCCCATGCCAACTTCTACAAGTTCTTCGTATTCCTCTGGCAGGTTGCGATAGTCGGTTTCCGAAATGAGTGCGCCTTTTACCAGGCTTTCAAGCTGCGTTTTCTTTGCCTGGAAACGCTCTTCAAGCTCTTCTTGTTCCTTGGTTTGTGCGGTAGCCAGTGCTTTTACATCAGCGCCGTCAGCCTCGGCTTCTTTTTCGTAACGCATTTTGATAGCCGCGCGGCCTGCTTCGGTTTCAGCTTCGAGGTCAGCAAGCATTTTGTCACGGGTTTCGTCGTTGCTTTTCAGAATAACGTAGGTTGCGAAATATGCGATACGCTCGAGGTTGCGCACGGTCATACCGAGCAACAGACTCATGGCGCTTGGGGTACCACGCATAAACCAGATGTGGGCTACTGGAGCCGCCAGGTTGATATGGCCCATACGTTCACGACGAACGATAGCCTTGGTAACCAGCTCGCCATTCTTGTCGACAGCGGCTTCACGTGAGCGGACACCCTTTAGTTTGTTGTCGTGCGGGTTGATGTCTTTTACTGGACCGAAAATTCGTTCACAGAAAAGACCGTCGCGCTCTGGCTTTTGGGTACGATAGTTGATTGTTTCCGGCTTGGTGACTTCCCCATGACTCCATTTCAAGATGTCGTCAGGGCTTGCCACGGCCAGGCGTACCGCATCGAAATCTGCGATACCGGTAGATGCTAGAACTCGTGCCATGTTACGCCTCCTCTCCTTGTTCATCTGCGTCGGCGAATTCCTCGGCAGTTTCTATATGTAATCCTTCTTCATGATCGAGGTCGATATCATCGGCTTCGTCTAGGATAGTTTCGTCTTCATCTTCATCAGATACGCTGGTTACAGCTGGAACAGTTTTATCCTCTGGGCCGGCTTCAGCGATAACTTCTTCTGCGTCCACGACTTCTGATTCGTCTAGCAGATCGACACGAAGGCCGAGTCCCTGAAGCTCTTTCACGAGCACGTTAAAGCTTTCTGGAAGCTTAGGACCAACAATTTGCTCGTCCTTGATGATAGCTTCATAGGCTTTTGCTCGTCCGTACACATCGTCAGACTTGATAGTAAGCATTTCCTGCAGTGTGGTAGCGGCACCGTATGCTTCAAGTGCCCATACCTCCATTTCACCGAATCGCTGACCACCGTTTTGCGCTTTACCACCGAGTGGCTGCTGAGTGACCATGGTGTATGGTCCAATGCTTCGGGCGTGAATCTTGTCGCTTACCATGTGATGTAGCTTAATGATATGCATCACACCTACGGTAGTGCGTTCTTCAAACGCTTCACCCGTTCGGCCGTCAAACAATTGGCTCTTACCGTCGCGGGCATAGCCTGCTTTTTCAAGTTCGTCAGAAATTACTTCGTTCGGTACACCGTTGAATGGTGGCGTTGCTACTTTGTAGCCAAGCGCTTTCGCGGCCATACCAAGGTGAGTTTCGAACAGCTGTCCGATGTTCATACGGCTCGGCACACCAAGTGGGTTCAACACCACGTCGATTGGGCGACCGTCTTCCATGAATGGCATGTCTTCGACAGGCAGGATACGGGCGACCACACCCTTGTTACCATGGCGTCCAGCCAGTTTGTCACCGACTGAGATTTTGCGCATTTCGGCCACGAAAATCTGAATCTGCATCAGTACACCAGCTTTCAGCTCGTGACCGTTCTCTCGTGAGAAAATCTTCACGCCAACGACTTTACCGCCACCGGCATTGTTCATGCGCTGTGAAGTATCACGTACATCTTTGGCTTTTTCACCGAAGATGGCGCGCAGTAGGCGCTCTTCCGAGCTCAGTTCTTGCTCACCCTTCGGGGTAATTTTTCCTACCAGTACGTCACCGGCCTTTACTTCAGAGCCGATTTGTACGATACCGGTTTCGTCGAGGTGACGAAGGCTCTCTTCAGATACGTTTGGAATGTCTCGGGTCACGATTTCCGGGCCGAGCTTCGTTTCGCGGACTTCTACGTTGTAGTCTTTGATGTTGATGCTGGTCAGGCTGTCGTCTTTTACCAGGCGGTCAGAAAGCACGATGGCGTCGTCCATGTTGTAACCACCCCATGGCATGAAGGCCACTACGAGGTCGCGTCCGAGCGCAAGCTCGCCGTCGGCAACAGATGCGCCTTCGATTAGCACGTCGCCCTTCTTCACCTTTTGGCCGCGAGTTACGCGAACTTTCTGGTTGATAGAACGGTCGTCGTTGCTTTTTGCGAAGTGAATGGGCTCGTAAATCTTTACGCCACCTGAGTACTTGACGTGAACTTCGTCACCGTCGGCACGCACAACTTCACCAGCGCCTTCAGCAACGATAAGTTGGCTACTATTCTGGGCAATATCACCTTCGATACCGGTTCCTACAGTAGGAGCTTCCGGTGAAAGCAGCGGTACTGCCTGTTTCTGCATGTTCGAACCGGTCAAACTTCGGTCGATACGGTTCTTCTCAATGAACGGCACCAGGCTGGCGGTCGCACCTAGAATCTGCTTGTTAGCAGCATCCATGTAGGTGACTTCGCCCGAGTCTACCTGCTCTGGAAGCATGTACTTGCGTGCACTCACACGCTCGGCAACGAACTTACCGTTCTTGTCGAGAGCTGCACCGGCGTCGGCGATGACTTCAGTGGCTTCGTGTGCGGCGTCGAGATAAATTACTTCATCAGTAACTTTACCCTTTATTACCTTAAGGTACGGAGTTTCGATGAAACCATATTCGTTGATACGTGCATAGGAGGCAAGGTTCAGCACCAAACCGATGTTGGCACCTTCCGGAGTTTCCACGGAACAAAGACGTCCGTAGTGAGTTGGGTGAGCGTCACGCACGTCGAAACCGGCACGTTCACGCGACAGACCCCCAGGGCCCATCGAGCTAAGACGACGTTTGTGTGACAGTTCAGACAGAGGGTTTACCTCGTCCATCAGCTGCGAAAGCTGGCTAGAGGCAAAGAATTCACGCACCGCCGCTACTACAGGGCGAGCGTTGATAAGTTGGCTTGGGCTGACTGTTTCGATGTCGCTCATGCTCATGCGGTCCATAGCATTTCGCTGCATACGAAGCATACCCACACGGAATTGGCGGGCAACCAGTTCGCCAACTAGTTTGACGCGACGGTTTGAGAGCGCATCGATATCGTCTGCAAGTTCTTGTGAGTTATTCAGACGGATGATTTCCGCGATGATGGCCACGAGGTCGCTCATTTGGAACGTGCGGTTCTCGGTGGTGTTGGCAACATCGAGGTTCAGGCGCTGGTTCAATTTGTAACGACCGACACGGCTGTAGTCGAAACGCTTGAAATCGAAGAACATACGTTCGATCATCTGGCGCGCGTTATCGACAGTAGCCAGGTCACCCGGTCGCAGGCGGCGATATACTTCAATTAGTGCTTCGTTTGAGCCACGTGCCGGGTCTTTTTCAAGGGTTGCGTCAATGTATTTTACATCACCGGTATCAACACCTTCGAACATAGCCTTTATTTCAGATGTCTTGCTGTGACCAAGTGCACGCAGCAGCGTAGTAACAGGTAGCTTACGACGACGGTCGATCTTTACGTAAATCGTGCCATTGGCAGCAGTTTCAAACTCAAGCCATGCACCACGTCCTGGAATCAGTTTCGCACCGTAGTAGTTTCGTCCACCGCTTACGTCGGCAGTGAAGAACACACCGGCAGAACGGATCAACTGGCTCACGACCACACGCTCGGTACCGTTAATGATAAACGTTCCACGGTCGGTCATCCATGGGTAGTCACCCAGGTAGATTTCTTGTTCTTTTACTTCACCGGTTACTTTGTTGGTAAGTTCGGCAGTCACATGTAGTGGCGCGTCGAAAGTGATGTTGTTTTCTTTGGCAAACACTTCCGAGTGTTTTGGCTCGTCAAAGTGGTATTTCCCGAATCGTAACGCCAGTTTTTGACCGGTGTAATCATCGATAGGGTTTAATTCCGCGAATATCTCACTGAGGCCCGTTTCTACGAATTCTTTCCAAGAATCCTTTTGGTGAGCCATGAGATTTGGTAGCGGTAGAGCTGTGTCATCGTTCGTGAAGAAGACACGACCCTTATGTGTAGTAGCTGTGTTCTTTGTTGCCACGCTGTTACCTCATTAAGGTTAGGTTGATAGTTAGTTAGCGCGGGTCTTACCACCGCCTCTGGTGGCATCCTCGCAGTTTTCGGCGCCGAAGTATCTAAGTTCTGAGATTTTAACACGCAAAAACGCCCGCCAACTGGCGTGCGTGTATAGCAACCGCAGCTTATTCAACCTTCATTACTATCTATTGTAGTGAAGGTATACGTTGATGTCAAGAAAATACATTTACGAGTTTTTGACGACTTTGTCGACCAAGCCGTATTTCACCGCTTCATCGGCACTCATCCAGAAGTCTCGTTCTACATCCGTCTCAATCTTCGACAGTTTCTGGCCGGTATTCTTCGCTAAAATTTCATTCAGCTTCTTCTTGAGACGAAGTGCTTCTTTCAGGGTAATTTCTTGGTCGGTAACGACACCCTGTGTGCCGGAAGATGGCTGGTGAATCATCATGGCGCTATTCGGCAATACGAAGCGCTTGCCTTTCGTGCCGCTGCTTAGCAAGAAGGCGCCCATGCTGGCTTGCAAGCCCATGCCGTACGTTGCCACATCTGGCTTAATAAACTGAATAGTGTCGTAGATGGCTAAACCGTCATACACGCTTCCACCAGGGCTGTTGATATACAGGCTGATATCTTTTTTCGGGTCTTCGTAGGCAAGGTGTAATAGCTGCGCCACTACTAAGTTCGCGGTGTGCTGGTTTACTTCTTCTCCTAAAAAGATAATGCGCTCTTTTAGCAGGCGCGAATAGATGTCATAGGCACGTTCACCGTCACGGGAACTTTCTATAACGGTTGGTACAAGATAGTTTGTTGGCTTCGTCATATCTCTAGTATACATGAAAATTAGCACTCGTGTAAAGCGAGTGCTAATTTAACAGCCAGTAACGCTCCTGGCAGAGGGCGTTGTATTGTGTTTTGATGAGTATTTCAGGAATTGGGGTACGTGTCGCTGTTCAGTCCATCCAGGTCATCCCACACCCAGTAGACGATGGCCGCGATTCCAGCTCCGAGACTCGCCGCGAATGCAAGCATTCCTACCATGATGCCACGCTTCATAGCCACTCCTTACTGCGCCTCTGCCAAGAGTAGCCCTACTATAGCAAACTGTATCCACTCGTGAAAGCGTAACTGCTATGCATTTAATTCAACGAGGCGATCGACCGCTTTTTCGGTTAAAAGTCGGTTCGCAACTTCGCGCTGCACTTCAGGCTCGTCGAAGCGCTTGGCCATTTCGGGGTTGTTGGCATACTGTGTTTTATACAGATTGATGTGTTCGGCCAGTTCATCAGCGGTCGCTTCTATTTTCTCAACTTTGGTAAGTTCGGCAAGCGCCAAACCAGCCTTTACGCGCTTTTCGGCTGCCGGCTTCACTTCCTTTTTCAGCCATTCATCTTTGTCTTTAAAGCCTTTATCCGCCAAATACATATCTAGGCTTACACCTTGGTACATCAGGTTCTGTGTCATATCCTGCTCGATACTATGCAGCTGGTCGTGCACCAATACTTCAGGCATCGGCACGTCGCTTGCTTCAATCAGTTTTTCTACCAGTGTGTCTTTCAATTTATCGGTCGCTTCACGTTCGCGTTGGGTCGTAAGCTCATGCTTGATATCGGCTTTCATATCTTTCAGGGTTTCAAAGCGCTTGTCGGCCTTTTTGGCAAAGGCATCGTCTACTTCAGGCAGCGCGGGCTCTAGTACTTTGTGGAGTTTCGTTTCAAACACCACGTCGGCACCGGCCAGTTCAGCCACGTGGTACGACGCAGGGAATTTCAATCTTAGGTCTTTTGCTTCACCCGGTTGTACCCCAACCAAACCCTCTTCAAAACCAGGAATGAATGAGTTTGAGCCAAGTTTCAGGCTGTAATCTTTGGCCGTACCGCCATCAAATGCCACGCCATCTTTTTTACCGGTGAAATCGATGACTACTTCATCGCCATTCTTGGCAGCGCGCGTTACTTCTTTCTTTTCGGCCATACCTTCACGCATGCGTTCGATGACTTCATTCACGTCGTCCGCGCTCACGCTCACCTTATCTTTTTCGGCCTTCAGTTTCTTGTAATTACCAAGCTTCACTTTCGGCAATACTTCTGCCTCGGCAGTGAATTCCAGCTCTTGGTGAGGTACAAACTTAACGATTTCGACTGCTGGGCGCTCCAAGGCTTGAATATCCTCTTCGATATACGCTTCAGCTACGGCTTTCGAAAGCGCATCGTCGACAGTTTGTTGTTGCAGCAGGTTGTGATCGACATATTTTGCGGCCACACTCACTGGTACTTTTCCTTTACGAAAGCCGGGTGCTTTTACGTCTCTTGCCAGTTTTGTCAGTGCAACTTGTTCGGCATCTGCTAACTCTTTTTCATCTAAAGAAATGGTTAGCTTAACTTTTGTATCTGATACATGTTTTACGGAAGTCTTCATACAAATATCTACTATACCAGGTTGTCGAACTGTTTTCAAAGAGTAGATTTGACTTATGTTTGTTTATTTGATATAATATACAGGATATACCTGCTAAATGGCGGGCTATTTTTTATTTAGAGGTATAAGATTTTATTCTTGTGGCACAAGCAGCTTGTTCTTTCAACTGAAAGAAATAAATCCTTTCTTTTGTGCCACCAAAAGAAACAAAAGTGGCTTCTTTTTCGTCGGTAAAAGAATCAAAAACTCCCAGGCGGCTTCACTCAGCCTACACAAACCATAGTCTCTCCATGGTCGCTGCGGAACGCCCTTTGGGCGGCCTTTTTTACAATGATTAATTAGCTGCTGGTAAAAAGGCTCGTCCTCGCGAATGACCCCATGGTTCACCTATGTTTTGTGTAGGTGAGCTGCAGATGCCTGTTTAGGGGCTTACGCGCCTGAAAATCTCCTCTCATGTAAATGGAATTTACATGAGTAACAATACCAGCTACATAGCTGGTGTAACTACCTACCGTCCTTTCATTCCTCTACGGCTGGGATAGTGTAATAAATGACAATCTGACAAAACCGAGGATTGTCTGAGTGAAGAGAAATAGCGCCTTGCGGCACTTTTCTTTTCACGAGTTCCGCAGGTCATTGTCATTTTTACCAATAGACCACCGACAGGAATGAACCGGACTTGATATTTTGATTCTTTTGTATCAAGACAAAAGAAGCGTCTTTGTTTCTTTGGACGTACAAAGAAAGGATTGTGACTCTTGTGCCACAAGAATATTTAAACTAATACTAAATCAAATCATCATCTGTCGTATGATTACGACGACGATCTTTGACTCTGGTAACAATTCTCTCAAAACTCAGCTTCTCTTCTTCGGCAGTTTGCGTATCTTTGAGATTGTAAATATCTGCTTTTATGTCATTTTCACCAAAGAACAGCATATACGGCACGCCTTTTTTAATTGCCGTCTTTATCTGCTTATCAAGCTTCCGCCCGGTATAGTCAAGTTCGGTGTTAACGCCCTCGGCACGTAAGCGGCCAGCCAGCGCAGTGGCTGCGTCTTGCGCATCTTCACTAAGAACTACGAGATACACATCTGTCGTGGATGGTAGTTTTGGCAGTAACCCATGCGACTCAAGAAATAGCTCTGTCATGCTGAGCCCAGGCGCCATGCCTACAGCCGATAATGGTTCGGCACCGAATAGCCCAACTAAACCATCGTACCTACCGCCACCGAAAAGTGAACGATTGTTTTCTGGGTGCAGGTCAAAGAATTCAAATACCGTACCGGTGTAATAATCAAATCCGCGCATTAATGTTATATCAAATACGATGTTTGTTACACCTTCGCGCGATAGGTGGTCGAAAAGCTCTTTTACTTCTCGAATAGCCGGGTCGGTACTTATTTCTTTCGGCAGCGTATGAATATCCTTGGCAACTAGTAGCTCGGCTATACGCCGCAGGCCTTCAGGTGCGGCTTCACTACCGAAAATCTCAATCGCCTGGTCACGAAATGCTTCATTTGAAATCTTGTTTTTTCGATCAAACAGCTTAATCATCAGTTGCGCCTGCACGGTGTCGAGGCCTAAATAATCTCTCATCATGGCATCAATGATCAAACGATTGTTGAGCTTTATTTGGTACATTTCAGGTGTTGCTCCAAATGCTTTCATGATGTCCGCGCCTAGCGCGATGATTTCAGCTTCCGGAAGGGCACCGTCTGCGCCGAACACATCCACGTTTAGCTGCCAGAATTCACGCTCGCGGCCCCGCTGAGGGCGTTCATACCGCATGTAGTTCGCGATGCTAAAAAGCCGGGCCGGGTAGGCTAATTCCTGGCGTCTTGCAGCGACCATTCGGCTAACCGTAGGGGTCATTTCCGGGCGTATGGCAACTTCACGGCCGCCGCGGTCGGTGAATCGATACGTTTGCTCACCTACAAGTTCCTGCCCGCTTTTGGCGGCATACACTTCAAGCGGCTCCAGCATCGGCGCACCATATTCCTCGTAGCCATAGCGCTCGGAAACTTGCTTCCAGATTTTGAAGATATAGTTTTGTACCCGTTTGTCTTCGGGATAATAGTCACGGGTGCCTTTATACGGGCTGGTAGATAAAGAGCTCATTAGTACTTATTGTGCCAGTTTTCTCTGCTACACGCAAGGATAAGCGCTATAGCAGATTCGCTTTTAGCCATTCGTACATGGCAATGCCCGAAGCTACGCCAACGTTGACAGAACGCGTACTTCCAAATTGTTCGATATGCGCTACTTTGTCCGCTACCACTAAAAGCTCAGGTGAAATTCCCGGCCCTTCCTGCCCAAATATGAAAACGGCGTTTTTTGGCAGCGGCGTAGCGGCAAGCGGTTCGCTCGCCACGTTGTTTTCAATTGCGATAATTACCTTACGTTGCACTTTCATTTCCCTCGAAAATTCTTCCGGCGTCGTGTAATAGTGCACGTACAAATATTTATCTGTGGCCATGGCACCACGTTTGTTCCACTGCTTGCGGCCAATCACATGCACGTGCCGCACACCGAAGGCATTGGCACTACGCACTATTGTACCCATGTTAAAGTCTCGCAGCGTATTTTCGATGGCTATTTCAAGCGTAATCCCACGCTTGTCCAGTTCGGCCACTATGTCGTCATGCGCCAGGCCTTTAAACTCATCAGACACGTTTCGGGCATCAATCATTTCATTCTTAGCGTAAACCAACTATTCCAAGCCGGCAATGTTTCGTTGATCAACTCGATGGTATACCGTTATGGTATCATCGACAGTAATGTCCTGTGCGATATAGTTGTGTACGATATTCTGTCCGAAGAAGCGGCCTTTGCGACCGTTCACAGGGTCAGTACCACGACGATACGTGTTAAGTACGTGATTCAAAGCCCTTCCGGCAGCATCAAACTCTCCAGTCTCAGGGTTGATGGCAGAAATTGCGCAACGTGCGCATGCGCGAACGACCGCCGCTCCCACGTTGCCGAGCTTCAATCCTTTCCAGAAATCTTCGCCAAACGGAGTGCTGTTTCCCTGAACATCGTAGGCGGTATCGAATACGATGTTTGGTTTGAAGCGGGCCATGTCTATAGCCTCGTGTCCTTCATTTGCCAGCCACTTGTTCACCTGTCCCAGAGAAGCTTGTGAAGCGATTAGCATCGGGTATCCGTCTGCAAAGGCGGTTTGATTGTTTGCGCCCATAGCACTACTGAAAGTAGCAGGCTTTATGACCCGCGCATCGACTTCACGCATCAGCCGAACGTCGCGATCGACCAATTCAGAAAATAATTCACCGATTTGCGGGTGTACTTCCGCGGCCCGACCCGACTTTTCAAACAACGTTACTCGTTCGGGCTTGCCTGCCATTTCAGTTTCTAAATCTAGGAATAACGTTTCGTTTAATGCGTCGATCAAGTAACCACCCTCGGCTTTTCGCAAGGCTACCTTAGCGAGCGTCGGGTACTTACGCTGCGTGAGCACCTCATTTTCGCCGTTCTCATCTTTACCGACAATGACGAATATCCTGTCGTCGCCAAGGCCGGTGGAAGTGGTTTTTTGGCTGTCGTGACTCACGCCACCGCAACTTTTAATCGGGTACGTCCACAGCTCCTTGATTATCGGCCTCGGAAAATTCATTAGAATGAATTATACAGATTGTTGACAAACGGTCAATAGATTTTTGAATAGTTGACACGTTTCAAACAAATTGCAGGTTAGGCCAGTCTGTAGATTTTCTAAAGCCTTGCTCATCAAGTGACTGCGAAATCAAGCGGTAGAGCGTATCCCAATCAGGGGCGATTGCATCTGGCGACCAGTCGTGTCCAGTTTGGTTGTATGCGCGACCAAGTACAAACGTAGCAACATTGGCTTTCTTGGCACTTTGCGCGTTTGCGACGCTATCTTCAACCATGATATGCGCACCAAGCTTATCTCGCAATATCGTGCCTTTATCGGCTTGTGTTTCCCCTATAAAGTCGGGGTCGCCAGAAAAGTGAAGCTCGTCTATCACATTTTCGTCACCTTCACCAATGCCAAAATGTTCACCAAGTGCCGTCAGTGTCACATCCTCTAGATTGCCTTTATCGCGTGCGGTGAGTGCGTGAAGCGACGCGCCATACTCACGCTTGAGGCGAGCTAATACTTCGCGCGCACCGGGTATTAGCAAGTAGTTGGCGACGTCTTTCTGTGCACCATAAAAACCGTCATCAAACCTCTCACCTGTTTCTTTATCGGTTTCCTCACCGTCTTCATGCCAATGACGAAACAGTTCTTTATTGTGTTTGGCATTGTGATCAAAAATCTCTTCAACCTTATAGCTAGTGCCGTGTATATTATTCCATCGTTCAACGGCATGTTGCGGGGTGTCAAATAGCACTCCGTCAATGTCTACGACAATAACAGGGTGTTGCTTCAATACTTCCGGGTTCGCTGGTTGTTCCGCCATAAGCTCCTCGGTCATTTTTTATTCTCCTCTCCAGATTTCTACGAACTCTGCGTTATTCATCTCACTTGGCGGGTCGAAATCCTCAAAACGAGTGCGTCCTTTGGAAACTTGTGTTGTGTAGTAGCCGATTTGTCCATGAGCAATAGCAAGTGTCGTACCACCACGTTCGTTGGTAATCTCTTTCAGTTTTGCGATGGCTCTTGTGGCACGGTCAATCATATGTTGGCGTGACTCAATACCACCTTCATTATCAGAATTAAGGAAAAACTCCGGTGGTCGCCCAGTCGTTCCCTCAAACTCGCCGAGATATCGCTCCTGCAAGTCATCTATCGTAACAAGTTCGTACACTGGAATACCTAATTCTGCTGCGATAATCTCGGCAGTTTGCCGTGCCCTGATAAACGGTGAGCAAGCGATAGTCGTTACGCCCTCGTTTTTGAGATGTTGTCCAGTAATCTTTGCTTGTTCGGCACCTTTTTCAGTGAGCTGCGCATCGCTAACGCCTGCAACACCGTTTATATTTGCGGTACTTTCGCCATGACGAACATACAATATTCTTTTCATCTGTTCCAAGTGTACTATTTACACCGCTGTTTTGCTAGATATGGAAAGAGGAGCGGGTACCCAATGATTAAGCAATGTGAAGCGCATCGCCAAGCTTTGTTCGTGTTTCGTCAGAAATTTCAAGATTTGGCCGAGCCAGGAATGACTCTATGGCCTTTCGGATCATTGGCCCATGACTCGCATAGAGATTTTCAAGAGCTTCGGGGCTAACATCCAGCCATCGTACAGCTTTCGCATCATCACCAGCCTGGAGCGATAGTTGAGAAGCGAGCATATCGTTAAGATGAAGGTGTTTTGCGGTTGTTTCCATCCAGGCGTTATCAGTGTTGCGAGGATCATCGACGTAGCCTTGGTACACCAGCTCTGCTCCGGACATATCAACCGACGCACCGGCTTCCTCCATAAACTCGCGTTCAACAGTCTGCGAGACATCTTCGCCTTCATCAACCATGCCGCCAGGAATCGCCCATTCGTGTGTATCGGAACGTTCAATAACAACTATTTCAAATGCTCCGGTTTCTGGATTAATACGAGAAATAATTGGGTCGGCAGCAAAGTTTGCACCCCATTTACCAAGCAAACCGCGCCCTTTCAGGCCGGTTCTCGTGTAAGGATTGCGCGGATGACCCTGATCGTCAAATTCTACCTCACCTTCATAGCTATGAAGTTCACGTTCAAGCTTATCGATATCTTCGGGGTCAGCCCAACCGCCAGGTCTTGCGGTCGAGTCCTGATCCAGCACAGCATCCGCTACGAAGTACTCCGGCGCGTACGAATAGCCGGTATTCCACGCAGCTTTATCGTCGGGTACGGGGAAGCGTTCAGGGTAGATGACGGGTTTTTCAGTACGAGATTTGACCGAGCTCGCCACACGGTCAACCAGATCTGGCGATACCGGAATAGTTTCGGCTTCTCTCTTTGCTGTATCTTCTGCTGCGATATCTTCTGATGGCTTCAGAGCGGCTAAAAGAGCTTTGTGTATAAGTCCGTTCGAAACGACTAATCCACGTATCTCACCGTCAAGACGACCCGGATCGTTGCCATAGAGGTCGGTAACTTTACCCCCGGCATTCTCGACAATAAGTTTAACTGTAGCAGCTTCATATGGTGTTTTAACACCGATAAAGGCACCCTCAACTTTTCCCGCTGCTACTAAAAGGCAGCCGGTAGCAAGCGAACGAGCGTTGAAAATCTTTCCTCCCTGGCCCTCTATTCGGTCATACACAACACCATTTGGGGCTACAGTGTCTGGCATACGGCTGCCTAAGAAAATATAGCTACCCTTAATATTACTTTTGTCTGAAACTTTAATTTCTTCTCCGTTCAGTGTTGCCCGTTTACCTTTTTCGGCTTCAAATAGTTCGTCTGTCTGCGCGTTGTATGCAATACCAAAAAGCGGCTGTCCCTCTTGGTCGGTACGAGCAATACATGTCGTACTAGTCGGCACTATACCAAGTGCTTGCGTGCCGTCTATAGGGTCAACTACCCAGGTAAAGCCGCTTTCACCATCCAAGCTTGCTTCCTCGCCCAAAATACGGTCTGTTGGATAAGCAGCATGAATTGCGTCAATAATCTTTTGGTTGATTTCGATATCTATATTAGTAACCGGAGTGTTATCCGGCTTCCATGTTGTATCGTAACCAGATGCGATACGAGCTCTCACATGTTCACCCATGTCTTTCATAAGTTTCCCTGCAAAATGCGCATCCTCGCGTGGGAAATGCCGTTCTATCTCTGCCTGCACCTCTGGCGGTCGATCCTCTGGCGCCGTCATCGACCAGCTATCAATATTTTGGGAAACAATTGAATCATCCGTTCGCCTTGGTCTCTCTTGTTGGGTAGATGAATGCTCTGTCATTTTAGCTATCCTTAGTGTATGATTTCTAATTTTACAAAATTGACGTTACCAATTTGATTACCAGCGCTCGTCTGACTTTGACCGTGTCGCACAAAAATAAATTGCGAGTAGGACATTTGTTACTAGTATACAGCTTTTACTCTAAAACAATACCGATCCAGTCGTACCGCATCAATTACTAGCGGCAACTGACCCGACAGAAACACACAGATGCATATGTGTAGCTAGCGATACGAACAAAGAGAATCTGTTATAATTTGCAGCATGAAAGTAAAATCATTTACTGTGCCAGCCGCAGACAAACCACTTGAATATTATGAATTTGAACGCCGCGAACCAACGGCTAATGACGTAGAATTCGAAGTTCATTACTGTGGAGTTTGTCACAGCGACATACATACGGCTCGTGGCGACTGGGGCGAGATAGAATACCCATGTGTGCCGGGACACGAGATCGTAGGTATTGTTACTCGTGTTGGCGAGAATGTTAAGGAGTTTAAGCCAGGGGATCGTGTCGGCGTAGGCTGTATGGTCAATAGTTGTGGCGAGTGCGAGGCATGTAAGAAAGGCTTCGAGAATAACTGTTTCAAGGAAGTTATATGGACTTACAGTTCTAAAGATCCTATTGACGACACCGACACAAAAGGTGGCTATTCAACAATGATGGTCGCACCCGAGCATTTTGTAATGCACTTGCCCAAGAGCCTAGACATGGCGCAAGCAGCACCGCTTTTATGCGCTGGTATTACGACCTACTCACCTCTTAGACATTGGAAGGTTGGCACAGGCCAGAAAGTAGGCATTATTGGACTTGGTGGACTTGGACACATGGGTGTTAAATACGCAAAATCTATGGGTGCTGAAGTGTGGGTTATTACAACTTCTCCCAATAAGGCCGAAAGCGCCAAATCTTACGGAGTAGATGGCGTAATCATTTCTTCGTCAGAAAAAGATATGGCAAATGCCGCTAACAAGTTCGATTTCTTACTTGATACAATACCAAAAGCACACGATTTAACACCTTATATTGAACTTCTCAACATACACGGCACTATCTGCCTAGTTGGCCCGATAGAACCGATGCCAAGCTATCACTCTGGCGATGTCATTCATGGGCAAAAATCTATTGCAGGCTCTGGAATTGGCGGTATTAAAGAAACCAAAGAAATGCTTGCTTACAGTGCAGAACATACTATCTTGCCAGAAATTGAAATCATAAATATTCAGGACATCAATAAGGCGTGGGATACACTTGTAAGCAAGCAGATGGCGAAACGCTACGTTATAGACATCAAGAACTCTTTTTGAAAAGTTGAAGTCTTTGAGCAGTCTGACTGAAAAACCCTTTGCTTTATGTTATGATTTATACCGCTGAGATTTTCTTGTTGTATCATGTGTTTACTCCCTTCTTAAGGGCAAATTATTGGGTTATCTAGGGTGTAGCGGCAGGGACTGGTGGTCTAAAGTCATCTAAAAGACTCAAAAACGCACCAGCACCCCGCCGGGAAGCTATTATTGGCTAACTTCAAGCCAGAACGATGCACGCAAAGTGCTTGTTAGCATTCGTTCAATGCTATTCCTCCATCGAGGGTACTACTTGGACTGTGCCGAACCCACCGCGACCGGCGGTACCGAAGTGCCGGGCCAGCAAGTGAAGCCGTTGGGCAGGCTTCCGCCGGCCTGGGCAACACTGCTCAGCAGGTCGAGGCACTTGCTCACCAGCACGTTGGGGTCGTGAGACACCGATGCGCTCAGCGTGCGGTTGGCCGCGGCCTCTGCCTGAGCGGTGAGCTTCTTCTGCTCAGCCACACGGGTGTTGGCCACCTCCGCCTGCAGGTCGTTCACACGGTCCTGGGTGGTGCTGTCGTACTTGATGTACGGAGTCGTCACGGAGACGACCTCGATACTCGAGCCGACGGCGCTTTGCAGGACGGTCTTGACCGACTGGGCATAGCCGGAGACGTCCGGGGTAGCACTGATGGCGTGACCGTCCGACACCTGCTGCAGCGGGTTGTACGAGGCGAAGACCTTGCTCAGCGTGGCGGTGGTGTTGTTGGCCACCAGCGTCTGCTGCACGCGGTCGAAGTCCTTGTAGTCCTGGTACAGGCTGTTGGCCTGGGACGGAACGATCCGCCAGGTAACAACCGCCGACACGCAGGCCGTAGTCTGACCAGCCATCCGGACGCCGACACAGTCGTCGCCGGAGTACTTGTCGACCTGGACGGCCGCATCGAATTTGTGTACCTTGGCCCACGGCGCCTTAACGTGCAGTCCGCTGGTCATCGGCGTGCCCGAGGGCTTACCGAACGACGTGACCACGCCGACCGTCTTGGTACCGACCATCGTCAGCGACGACAGCCCCAGCAGCAGCACGCCGGCTACCAGCGTTAGCTGGGCCGCCATGCGGTAGGTCCGCCGGTAGTTGGTGGTCGAACGCGAGTAGGAGTAGTCCCGCTCGTCGCCCTTCTTCTGCGCGGCCAGCTTGGGCTGGTTCAGCCAGATGATCACGAGGACCATGCCGGCCAGCAGCACGAGCAGCGACAGGATGAACAAGATGGGCATGAGAGCCACATCCTCTCTTAGAGTGTAGTATTCCCCTGTTAGAGAGAAGCGAACTGTGGAAGACCCACAAGCCGCAAGCGCGTGACGATGCATCATCACGCTGTTGCGACCGGGGTACTTGCCTAGCCCGCCTAAATTGTTAAAGATCAGTTTGTAAGTTATAAAAGAAAGGTGCTGCGTTTGCACCGACACCGAATTAGTGAGGATATGCGCTGGGCAAAAATCTAAGCCATCAAAAAAGCGCCTCTATCGTAGTTATCGGTACAAACTATTCGCCTTAGTATGCGAATTGCTTATCCCGCTGCGACAAAAGCGCTTTCGGCTTGGGCAATGCTGTTTCGGTATCCCGAGGGAACACTGGATGTCCTTCTCGGCATAATCATCTTTTCGGATGATCGTAAGCTGACTATAGCGCACTTTGTTGTTTTTGTCAAGAGTTTTTACGAAAAATGTGTTTTGAACAGATTAAAATAAACCAAGGCGATAATACATTTGTAACGTTTTGACAGATAATTCAATGACATTTTCTTTTATTTGCTTGCGGATGGCATCGCGTTCTTCGCTAGAGGCACTATCTGGATTCAGAAGCATGTCTGTTACGCGTTTTTCCAGATAGTATAGCTTGGTATTAGAGTGGTGGCCGTGCATGGTCTTATCCCGTCGCAGCTTATGTAGTTCGGCGGATAGTTCTTCTGACATAAAATTGCCTTCCATGATTGTAAGCGGCTCAATCACTTCACAACCTTGTAGCGCTAACGCCTTACGCACGGCAACCCTTTTGGCTAGATCTGCGAATATTGCCTCTGCGTGATAGCGATCAGTCTTTAGTGCCGTTTGTAGCGTATCAATAATTTTTGTACGTTCAACACTATCGAGTTCGGTACTATATTGCTCTAGGGTGGTGCCACCCAGCTGTCGGGTTGTATCAATATGTGGTTCCACTGTCAATCTGAGCTTCCGGGCAGCAAGCGTTAACTCATAGCCACCTGCCATAGAGATTAGCTCGCTTACATCTACTTCAGTTATACCATGGCTCTTGTAGCGGACTTCGTTGCTTTCTGGGTGCACGCTAACGGCTTTGGTTGTACCGGGCCGGATAATAATGGTTTCGGCAGGCAACGCTAGGCCTTTGCGCGGAGCAGCTTCCCACCAGGTGTCGTGAGCAATCATTGCCGATGGCTCACCGTTGAGTTCAACAGCCTTATCTAGGGGTGCTACGATTATAAATTTCTTGGCAGACCAATCACTTGAAGTGGCGGCCGACTCAACCATATGATTGAGTGCAACATGCAGTGTATTTCTTGGTAGGCCAGTCGCCTCAAAGGTAGTACCTATATGCAGGCGACCATCCGCTTCATGGCGTCGTGGTAAATAATCGGTGGTGTGTACAAGAGAAAGATGTTGATAGCCGAGCTGCTCTGGGTTGCCCCACTCCTTTAGCTGTTCACGGGTGTAGCCAAGATCAAGGAATTCTTTTTGTCGCTGCTTCAGTAGTTGCTCGCGGTGGAGGTTTGCAGCTGCAAGCCCGTCGGCTGCAAGGTGTTTAGCATCTTCATTATCTCCATGAGCAGCAACTACGATTTGTTCTGCTGAGGTAAATAAAGTGCCGTCGCCACGTTCGAGAGCCTGTAACTTTATGCCAATAATCGTGTCAAGAATTGTTTCAAGTTCGGGAGTTGACTCGTGGCGACGCTCGGCTCGGAGCGCCTTACGGATTCCGGGGTCATCGGTAGCCGTGGATAACTCGTTTAAGAGCTGTTCAATATTGGGTTTTGAGCTATCAAATTCTTTACCCTCGATCCCGGCAGCATATAGAATACCCCGCGCAGCTAAATGGCTCTCAACGTAAGGATGTAAGCCTGGGTGCCAGTCTTTATATTCACTTGCGACTTTATGCCAACCCTCAATATCCGCGCTGTGGGCAGTATTTTCCGCAACAGATGGTACGACAAGTTGTTCTGACATATTTTTATTTTATTTGATGCTATTTTTACTATAGCATAGATACTCTATACAAAAATAACGACCGGAAGGTCCTAATTTTTGTATGGTGCGGATGAGAGGACTTGCCATTTTTGACAATCCACATTGAACTACTTTTGTAAGGCTTTTAATTTCCAAAAGCGCCACGACGTTGCGCGGCAGCTGCACCAGCACGAACACCAGTTACTAGGGCGCTGTGCATATTTCCATATGCTAGGCCATACGTTACGCCTGCCGCAAAACTATCGCCGCAACCATAAAAATCTATGATGTTTTCTGGTGGTATAGTTTCAGCCTCGTATCGTGTGCCATCATTTAAATAGCCTCCCCTCTCCCCTTGCGTTGTAATGACTAATTTTGGCTCTGGTGTTATATCGCCAGACTTGTAGTTTTCGCTGATATCCTTCTCGCTAGCAAACAGAGCTTCAAGTAGTGTATCTTCTGGATTTAATACTGATACGATACGAGCAGTAGAGGTCAGGACTTTAGAACAGCGAGCATACTGTAATGCTTGCATATCACCACTAACAAAATATACTGCGTCCATTTCAGCTAATTTTTCCCAAGGCAAAGATGCATCCTGGCCACTTGGTCTTAAATCTCCTGCTACCGTTATGGTACGTTCGTTATTTTTGTCTATATGCACAGCTATGGTCTTGGTTTGCTGATCATCAATGATTTGAGCATAGACTTCTACGCCATTTGCCTGTAGTTGTTCTATAGCCTTCTTACCTGGTTCGTCATTGCCGACAGCTGTAAAGAATAGGCAATTACCGTTGAGTTGAGCAAGTTGCATAGCTGCTACACTACCGCCACCGGCTACTTCCTCCCAAGCTTCATTAGCGTGAATAATCTCGCCTGCACCAGGCATGTAGCTAACCCTAAAGAATCTACCCCATTCTATGTGTCCAACAACGGCAATATTCATAGTCCTATTATACGGTAAAGTTTTATTTAAAACCTTGTGAAGCAGTTCAACGCAGAGAAAGTCCCCTGGGAGGGCAGCCTTTTCTTTGGCTTTACTGGGTAAGAGCCAAAGAAAAAGAGCACTCACGCACTCAATTTCGCCGAAAAATCGCTACTTGGTGCGGATGAGAGGACTTGCCATTTTTGCTCCGCTCTCGGGCTAAAGCCCTACCGCTGCGGCTAAACTTTACTTCCTCAAACTGCCTAAAGGGCAGTCTTCGCCTATCGGTTCAAGTCCTCACCCAATATCTATACAAAAATAACGACCGGAAGGTCGTAATTTTTGTATGGTGCGGATGAAAGGACTTGAACCTTCACGCCCGAGGGCACATGCTCCTAAGGCATGCGTGTCTACCAATTCCACCACATCCGCGTAGTATAAAAATAACTAGTAGTTTACTGTCGTTTCAGACCCGAGTTTGTTACGAAAGCAAATTGATAGAGGTGTCTACTATTACTTGGATTTCATGCAGCACCACATCCGCGTAGCTAACTCTTCAATAGCATAGCAAATTCTTCTCTGTAAATAAAGTGCTTTATAGTTTTATTACGCTTGTGCTATCATAATGATAGTACCAACAAGGGAATGTTTATTTGTGAGTAAAATTGCTGAATATCTAAACAAACATATGCTCGGTGAAGTTACAGCCGACCCGACGATTCGGGCGCGCTACGCAACCGATAACAGCGTATTGTCAATCATGCCCGATATTGTGGCGTATCCACGGGTGACCAACGACATTCGTAAAGCGATGCGTTTTGCGTGGCAACTGGCTATGAAAGGTCATGTGTTGCCCTTAATTCCGCGCGGCTCGGGTACCGACAAAACCGGTGGTTCTATCGGCAAGGGCATGATTATTGCCATGTCGACCCACATGAACAGAGTATATGAATACGACCCGAAGCAAAAACTCGTCCGCTTGCAGCCCGGCACAACTATTAGCGCATTACAAAGCGCACTCGGCGTGCACGGTACATCCATACCTCTGCTTGAGTACGAGTCAAGTGTAGCGTCTGTGGGCGGTGCGTTATCCCGATCTCGCCACTCGCTGAAGAGTGTTCATAAGCTTGAAGTGGTGCTCGCAAGCGGTGATGTTATTCAAACCGGGCGACTCAGTAAGCACGAGCTGGCCAAAAAGAAAAAAATGCAGACGTTTGAAGGTGACATATATCGTGAGATTGATTCGCTAATAGATGAGAATAAAAAACTTATCGAAGATAAGCTCAGCTATGACGCTGGTTTAGACCACGCGGGGTTTGCAGGTATCGCAGAGGTACGCACAAAAGAAGGGTTCGATCTGACTCCTTTGTTTTTGGGTACTCAGGGAACACTCGGCGTCATATCTGAAATGATATTGAAGGCGGAATATGTGAACCAAACGCCGGCAATCGTAGTAGCGGCATTCAACAAGAGTGTTGATGCTCATGATGCGATAGATGCAGCCGAACAGTGTAACCCGAGCGGGCTGGAATATATCGAAGGCAAATATTTTGAGCGCGCCAAAGTGCAAGGTAAAGAATTTCCATTTTATACTGATGCCACAACCGAAAATACCGTAGCCGCTGTATTAGTCGCCACGTTCAATGATTTTAGCGAACGCGCCAGGTCAAGAAAGGTAAAGCAGCTGGCGAAAATATTTTCTGAATTAGGCGGCACGGTAGATTTTGCCAAGGACGAAACCGTAAGTGAGCTGCATGGTGTGCGTGATGTAGTATCGTATTCCCTCATGCACGATTCTGTACACGAAGCGACCCCTCCGATTATCGACGGGGTGTTTGTTCCTATCGACCGGTTTGAAGACTTTACGAAAGCGGTTGAACAGCTCGCGCACGACAATAAAGTAGAGCTACCAATCTTCGGGCGACCGATGGATGAATTATGGTATACGCGCCCAATTCTGCGGCTTGAAACGGTCAGCGACAAGCAAAAGATGCTGCGTCTTATCCACGACTATGAAAAAGTAGTATCAGATCACAACGGTCTTCTCTTTGGCGATAGCGGCGAGGGCAGGCTAAAGAATTTCATTGCCGAACGTGGCGATAAAGACCTTCTGCACATGTATGCACAGGTTCGAGAGATATTCGACCCGCACGGTTTCCTGAACACAGGTGTGAAACAGGCCGGTCGTGCGGCAGAGCTTGGCAAGCACCTAGTGAGCCGCTACGAGCCATCCAGGGCTGGTGAATTACCACAGTTTTAGGTATAATTGCGAATATTGCATGCAAATGTGGTGACTTGAGTGGAACGTACGTTTTCGTAGACGCGCACGTCATAAGAGATAGTCCGAAAAGACGCTAAACTATAGTACATTTATACAAGTATGCGGATGTGGCGGAATTGGTAGACGCGCTAGCTTCAGGTGCTAGTGTACGCAAGTACGTGGAGGTTCAAGTCCTCTCATCCGCACCAAAAGAAGATTGGGTGTTAGCAAACACCGTAGCAAAGGGCTCTTTCCAGATAAAGGAAGGGGCTCTTTCGTCATTTAAGGATAAGTTCAAAAGCATTTTTCGTGCAAGTATGTCCTTTTCGAGTGGAGTTCCTGCTCTCATCTTGTCGTACGCTGTTTTTGCCAAGTTCAAAAACTCTTCCTTCGTAAGTTTGATGGTATCTGTGTTTCTTAGTTTTGAGGTAATCTCGGCTACTCTCGCCTCTATGTCGATAATTTCATTGTGAAGTATTGTGATATCCGTTTCAGTAACGGCATAAGAAGGGTGCTTTTCGGTCATATCACGGAACTTGCGGGATAGCTCGTCTCGTTCTTTAGTTTTTACATTTTTCACACCGTTGAGACTACGTCGCTCTGATTGTAGCTCGTCGATTTTATCATCTGTAAGCTCGTCTAGTCGTTTACTGTAGGCTTCGTACTCTTTGTCGGTAAGCTGGAGTGTCTTTAGGGCATCATAGAGCCCGTCAAGTATGTACTTAGCTCGAACACTCTTAACGGTTCTCTTACAGTTTGGATTATCGCAACGGTACGACAGCACGTGACCACTACCACCGCTCTTGTTTTTACCCACTCGCATTGGCGTATCACTGTGGCAAACACCGCAAAACACCATACTTCTGAACGGATAGAATATACCCTCTTTTATAGACTTCGGCTTGAGCCTAGAGCGTCTGTAGGAAACTGCTTGTACTCGGTCGTAAGTTTCCTCGTCAATCATTGGCGTGAAACTGGTAGTAACTTTGCGTAAATCTACCTCCTGACCCTTTTGTATAAGCAAGCCGTAGAAGAAACTGTCGCCAAACATCTTTGTGATACTCGTTTGACTTGGTCTGATAGTGCGTTGCTTCTTGTTGGTTCTTGTAATCTTGGTGATACGCTTCACATCGTGGCTGTTGAGATATTTTACGATGTCAGCTATACGTTCACCCTCGGCTCGCATCATCCACGCACGCTGTACATATTGGAAGTTAGCGTCAGGTTCGTAAAAGTCGCTAATCTCATTACGTTCATAGCCCCATTTTGGAGCCCCTGAGGATATGCCCTTGTTGAGTTTGGACTTTACACCACGCCTGACAACTTCACTTAGATGTTCCGAGAACTGCGTGGCAAGCGAAAAGAGTACTGCTAACGTCAGACGTCCGCTACTGTCATTTGCATACTGTACAGTCGGGAACGCCATATTTTTAATTTGAGCCTTCTCGGGATTTAGCAGGTCAATAATTATGCCAGCATCACGCATATTACGAGCTACTCGGTCAGGGTGATATGCTAGCAAACCATCGTATTGTATCGGGAAACCCTTGAGCATCTCCGTGAACTGAGGGCGATTGCCGTACTTCTTGGCAGATTTTTCTTCTTTGATAACCTTTACGATGTGTAGTCCGTGATTGTTGGCATACTCCAAGCAAATACGTATCTGGTCGTCGATAGAGTTAACCTGACTACCTTCGTCTTCGGTAGATTTTCTGGCGTATAGGACGTAGCGTAATTTTGTTACATCCAGCTCTTGGTTTTGGTTCTCCATCAACCTTATTTTACCGCAGTCGATACTCAGTATGTAATAACGGTTCCGTCAGGTGCGGTCATCGTCGTACTATTTCGCTCAATCTTTTCAGGTGTTACTTCAATCTTTGCTAACTCGTCCAAAAACTCTACCAGTACGTCGGCAGGGCTTTCTAGTTTTTCTACGGTTAGCGTTTCCATACGCCTATCGTGTCAAAACACTGCGAGGCTGTCGTAGAAACGAAGTGGTTTATTTACGTTTATTGGTGTCTCGTAGCTTGTAGTGTGTGTCTCGGCACTTGTCGATATACGTTCGTACTTCTTTAACGCTGACCCCAAACTTCTTGGCTCGCCCTCTTGTGATAACGGTGTGTACTTGCAACCGAGTGCCCTTACTGCCAGTTGTAAACATTGCGTTTCGTAGCTTTATCGGCATAGCGATATTGTTGACGATTACGTCGGCTTTAGCAGGGCTATGAACAGTGATTGTTTTTACTTCACCGTCTTGGTTGAATAGTTCACCGAACGCTTTATCGGAGTTGCTTTCAAACTGGAACGTCTGGACGACAAAAGTATTGAGTTTGAGATAGCGGAGGTCGCTGTCGTAGTCCAGTCTATAAACAATGTCGTCGGGACGTGGTTGTTCGACAGGCTCATAGTCTGGGTTGTCCCACCTTGGGTCTGGCTCTATCATTTCCAAGCCGTCCTTATTGAACCAGCGTTTGCGGGTGTCTGTCATTTTTTCTTGTCCTTTGACCTATGCTTTACCTTAGCAGTAGATAGTGCCGACTGAAACGTAGGTAAACCAAGCGTTTTGGTGGCAGATTTGCCCTTATTCTTTCGCTGTAAATTATGTTTATCAAGCATACGTTCTAGTGCATCGTTGAGCTTTTTGTCATTGCCCTGTAACCTGACAGTCTCCTCGGTTGTATATGCGAAGGCACTAGACCACCCCTCCACACGAGCACCAATTGACTGTATCTTTTTGACCAATGTTAGCGACCTATTATCGACAACTTGGTGTATTGTTTTCATTACGTTTTTATACGACGAGTTAGCTGGGTAAACCTTGCCACTACTAAAACGTAATCCCAAAAACTCGACGTCCTGTAGCGTCCTAGCATAAGAGTATTTGCCGTTCTTTTTCCATAGTTCGCCAGCTACGTCGTCCCTAAGTGGGTACAGGTCAAGTTTTATCTTTTTCAGAAAATCGTGGGCTTTGCGATAAGCCTCGATTGCGTCCTGCTTGTTCTTTGTCAGTATTAGTATGTCATCAGCATACCGTATAATTTCGTAACCTTCGCCAAGCATATAGGCGTCAAAGTCAGCCAAATAAAGATTTGCAAACATAGGCGATAATGGACTACCTTGTGCGATACCAGCTATTGTGTCGTACTTGTACGCCTTGCCAGTTTTTCTTTCGTAATACAGTAAATCCGCATTGGATATGTCATTAGTTATAACCGCCTCCACAAGTTTGTTTAATGAGGTGTCGGGCAAGGCGTCAGTTACGAGCTTCAAAAGGTGCTTTTTATTGACGTTCTCAAAAAACTTAACAATGTCCGCTTTACAGCAGTACCTATAGCCCTCACTCCTAAGCTTGAGTATCTTGGTAGCTACGTCCTCAATCTTGCGAGATTTTATATAGGCGTAGCTTGCTGGGTTGTCTATCTTGTACTTTTTATCTAGGTGAGGGTAGATTATGTCGTAAATTGCTTTTTGAACAACCCTATCACGAACGGCAGGGATTTTAATTGGTCTGTAGCCACCGTCCTTTTTGTCGGCTAAATAAAGGCGTAGTTCAGCAAGCTTATACGTAGTCTTTGGGTCGCTTAGTTGTTTTTGTATCTCGTCGAGTTGACCGTCAAGGCTCTTGCTAAACTCCTCAATAGTTACATTATCGAGACCATATGAAAAAGCCCTCTTAGAGAGACTTTTCCACGCTTTGATTAAATTATCACGATTTGAGATTTCGTTAAGTAGTGTTATTTTCACCGTTGACCCTCAAGAATAGAACACTTTGCCTATAGCAGTTATCGAGTGATAGTAAGCTCAAGTTTGACCGTTACCGCTTGGGTCATTAGTACCAAAGCACCAACCGTTGCGACAACCTGCGTCAGCCTGAACGTGCGACGTAGGGCTGTATAGCAACTGCTATAAGCATATTGTACCATATTTACCCCGTACTCCGCCAGTCTCGCCGAGTTACCCCGATTGCTTAACTGTAGCTGTTGTGAAAAGTTCACCGCTTTGCCTCCCTTGGACACTTTTATGTTCTTAGTGGTTACTTCTTGAGGTTTAACAGTAGCCGATATTTCGACCTGACTGCTAGCAACCTTAAGCCCAAAGGTGAGCGTAAGCTCAAGTTTGACCGTTACCGCTTGGGTCATTAGTACCAAAGCACCAACCGTTGCGACAACCTGCGTCAGCCTGAACGTGCGACGTAGGGCTGTATAGCACCTGCGTACTGTGATTATACCATATTACGTCTATAAATTCTAATGCTTATAGGGACGGGGGCTATCCGAAATATGACGAGTCGCCTGTAAACACGTAATCTCTATTATCAAGTTCTTCCAATATCATTTTTGGGAATGACACGGTGGCTGACGTTATTGCACCCTCTACAACGAACATCTCACCCAAACCTCCGTATTTCACGTTTTTTAACCATTTTTGTGGGGCATACCGAGTTAGGCTTCCCAATATAAACATTGTTAAAAATTCTATCTCAATAGGATGTAACGGATTGCTTTGTATCACATCTGCCAAGGTGTAGCTTTCGCCTGTCGATGCTCTATATGCGGGTTGGAACTCTTCCAGAGAATTTGGTATTTTTTTGGAAACGTAACCATACGGCGTAGATATGTTTTCATTGTCATAAAGAGATGCTAATCGGGGCATTTGCTGTTGCAAGAAAGCGTTGTTCTCCTCAGCCTTACCTATTTTTTGATTGTACGCTTGAAAAGGGAAAGTTGCATCAAATAGCAGGATGTGTTCGTAGCCATTCTTCGTAGTCCTAAAACCGTCTTTTACCTTGAAGTATTTGGGAATTTTTTTAGTGTGTTCGGTATAACTTTGCCAAGTGGCGGGATGTGCTGATAATAATGAACCGAGCTCAATCCGAGTGTTTTTGGCAAGCCTAGCAGATGACCAGCATTGGTGTAGCAGACTGAAGACGCTGTTAGATGTCATAGCTGACTTTGTATAACAGAACTCACCCAAGAGGTTGTCAGGGTTGTCTCTGATTGCTTCGTCGTCAGTATTCGGCATCACGGAGTGAGACAATCCGTGCGAGTTCAGACCCTCGGATTTTAGGACATTATCCTCGAGTGTTAATCTGTTGTCACCGAGTAGCATTATTGCTTTTACTAAATCAAGCATTCCATAGTATAAAATCAGAGGTTTTATAGACAGGTCGCTTCCAGAAGCGGTTTTGAAGTATTCTTCAGCTTGTCGAATACAGTCAGCTATGTGCTGTGCCTTTTTATCTCGAAGTGACTTTTCGACATTAGGGTAGTCTGTTTTTATCCTTTGTACCACAAAAGCTGGGTCTTCGTAACGTTTTAAATATTGCCAGATGCTTTTTACTTTGCTTTCTGAGCGTACAAAGCTCAGAACGGGTCTATCACGGCGAGTCTGTTCGTGGCGGTCAATAGTAAAGTTTCTCAGCATAATGTTATTATAGAGCAAATTAGGAGCTATAAACACGTGGAGCCCATAGGTCAGCCTCAAAGAAACGACTATGCAATAGTAAAGCTATATCTTACTGATGGTTATGGCACGCCTATTAGAAAGCCCTGCCCACTTGAAGAAGGCGAGAATATCTTTAAATGTAAAGCGATTTACAATGACGGAAGCGAAGATTTCTTCAGCCCCTACTGGACTTGTCCTATTATTTTAAAAAATGGTGAAGCAGACTTCACTGGAGTGTTAGGTAGTCAAAAGCGTGATGCAGTGACAATTATTGCATCTTCGAAACACCAAAAGTACACAGAATTGGCTTGCTGGGTATTCCCACCTAAGAAAACATCTCCAACCGGAAATAGTGAAATAGCACACGACAGTACGGGATTTAACTACGGTTCAATCAACTAGAAAGTGTTATAATAGCTTTGTTCTAAGCTTACAAGTCACAACAAGAAACCGTAGCGGTAATATCCGTGCGGTGTCCGACTATGAAAAGGGCACCGTGTAGACAGCAGGCGGACGCTTGTTGTGACAAAGGCTTAGAACACCTCACGGTGTCCTTTTTTATTTGACACTCCTGAGGACAAACCAACTAAGCAAGGAGTGTCTATCGTGAAAGACCGCAAAACATATAAAACATTAACTTTCTGTAGTTTTATACTACCCATCAACCGATGGTATCTTGGCAATTCCAAAGGTGCTTTTTGGCGAAGCGTATCAGCAAACTACTTCTTCCTCGGCTGGATTGGCGATATGTTGTATATGGACAAGACGTTTGATGAGGCGATGGCAAAGCGGGGCTTTGCAAATACGAGTGTACGCAATGAGCAGGGTCGCTAGATAACAATTCAGAAGTATTGACAAATACACTTTACTTTGGTAAACTGTACATATGTCGCAAGATGTAAGTACAGTTTGGAAAGACACAAAGTCACAGCGACTTGCTGAGGCTCTAGTCTCTATTCAGGACAATCTTACTATGCAGAACTTCCTCCGTGACGTAATGACGGAAAAAGAGATAATTGAAATCAGTGCTCGCTTTGAAGCGGCAAAGATGCTTTCTGAGGGCAAGAAATACACCGAAATCGTTACCGCAACAAAGCTTAGCAGTCGAACTGTAGCTCGTATCAGCGAATGGCTACAAAACGGCTGTAATGGCTATCAGGCAGCACTGAAGACTGTACATCACGACCATCTGTCGCCAGCTCGTGCTGATTAGCTCGTTATCTTTTAGAACAGATACAAACGCCAGCACGACGCTGGCGTTTTAAGTTGTATATTTTTGTCATTTAGAAAGGAAATAATGTGAGTAACAATAATTTTTACACGCCTGAGGCTGTACGCCCACTATACAGCGAGATAGTGCCAGCATACCAGGAAGCATTTGCTGTCCCGCCGTGGAACGAAGTGAGTAAGTGCGTGGATGAACAAGTGCGTTGCGACGGCGGTTTGTCTGCTACGGCTATTGGGAAAATTTGCAATATGTGCGGGCTATGTCCAACACGACCAGCCTACGAAGCTAATGAGCTGACCGAACGATTTGATGCACTCGGATTATCTCGACCTACCGCTTGGTATGCCGAGCAGAACGACTTAGGGCTGACAATGGCTGCTGTTGCGTGGAAAGCATCGCCTTTGGACATTGCTACTGAAAAATACGCAGATGTGCCCGAGATGGCTGATTGGATGGTTGATAGGCTTGGTGAGGAGCCCGTAATGTGGCTCGACGAAGTGTTTGCTAATCGTCAGCTCAAATCAAGAGGTAATCTACAAAATTTCGGAAGGTTTGTCGCAGGGCTGGCGACGATGCTTGATTGCAATACGACCGCATACAGAACCATTGAGCCTAGGATGACCGCTGTTCCAAAGCGAGACTTTGGGGACAGTGCGTCTGTACTGGCTAAGCGGATAGGTGTACCTGATAGAAGAGATTTTGTAATCATTAGCAACGCAAAGGAGGGTCTATGAAAATTTTAGTGATTGGCGGTATGCACGGCAATGAAACGCTTGGGTTAGAGGTTGTAAAGCTGTTTCAATCGAAACCAGTGTTAGATGTTGACACGCTACTGGCAAATGAACAAGCTATCGAGGCTAATTCACGCTACGTAGGACAGGATTTAAATCGCTCGTTCCCAGGTGACAACACAAGCAAGGAGTACGAGCCTAGGCGAGCTGCTGAGATACTTGAGAAAGCTAAAGGCTACGATGTGGTACTAGACTTTCATAACACGTATTGCCCTGAAAACGATTGCGGTTTTGTAGGAGATACAGCGAGCGTTACTTTAACAGATGTGGCGTGGGTGCTTGGATTAGACAAAGTGATTGTTGCAGATTACGACTGCATAAACAAAGTGGCGAAAAATTGCTTATCTGTTGAAGTAAGCTTGGATAGCCCTCTTAACAATGCGAAACTTTGGTACGAGCGGATTACACTACTGTCGAGACTTGAAAAGTTTACGACAAAGCCGAATATCCAAAAATACCGCTTTGTATATAGGATGACCACGGAAGATAAAGAACGCCTAAAGCTTGATAAGCAAAATCTTAAAGCGTTTCAACCTCTGGATAGCTCACTGGCAGATGCTATGGGTGTTTCGTCACCAGCTTACCCAATCTTTATTGGCGACAGTTTTACGCCCTACAATTACGGCGGTCTGCTCAATAAGCTGTAAGGTGCAACAAAGCATATTGAACCACCTAATTTCGTTGCTTTGCCAACAGGAAAACAAACCATTTTTTTGGCATCGGTAATTATTTAGGTGGTATGTGCGTTTACGACCTTTCCAGTTTTGGAGGCTCTAAGCATAGGGGGGGTAGTATCACTGTGACCTAAAGCATATGTCCTAATCCAACAACTGCCATTGTTTCCTAACAATTAGATTGTTGGATACAGTTCAAACCTTACTCTAGTAAATATAATGCTAATAGGTGTAGTTGGGTTGTAACCTCTGTAATCTGATGCTTTCTGCATCAAGCTGAGGAAGCCGAAAAGCGTCCGCAATTTTGTTGGAAAATAGCCAATCAGCTATACTACTCAGTAGTTCAAAGTTATGTGCGGGTTCCGCACCATACAAAAATTACGACCTTCTGGTCGTTATTTTTGTATAGATACTGGGTGAGGACTTAAACCTTCACGGTGGCAGCTTTAGCTGGCACGAGCGTGAAGGTCGTGGAATGAGTGAAAAGAAAATGTGTTTACATATTTTCTTGAACGAGTGGAGGAGCGGAGCGATAGTCCTTTCATCTTCGTTATGCCTACCAGATATGAAGCGTGCCACGCTACCCCGAAGGGTGACGTGGCACGTAGTGAGGACTGTTCGCAGCGATCAGTCGCTGTGCGGGCAGTCCTCGGAGGCGATGCGTGGTTGCCCGCCGACGGGCACCATGATGCCCGTCTGGACCTCACCGAACGCCTCGCCGGACAGCTCCATCCGACGCCTGGTCGGAAGGGGTTGCTCGGTGTAGGTGGCGGGGTGATCCTCGCCCATTGCGTACTCGGATGCAGCCATTTCTGGCTCCTTTCAAGCAGTCGATAGCCGTGTTGCTATCTAATATACTATTATACTACTTATGGTAATTAAAGTCAAGTTTACGCTCTTAATTATTATCTGCTCCGTACCAACTCTAAATGAAATGTGCCGCTGCCCGAGGATAAAATCCTCAGACAGCGGCAACATCTCCCGAAGGTGCTACTAAGCCGCGAAGGCTCCGGTCTTGGTGTTCAGCTTGCCGCTGAACACATAGCCGTACTGACTGTCGACCTGGATCACGAGGACCCGCGAGCGACCCGTCGTGAAGTTCACCTTCTTCTTCGGCGCGACGACCTTGCTCATACAGTGTGTCCCGTTGGGGGCGCACACCATGATGGTTTGGTTCGTCGAGTCGAAGTTGTTGAAGCGAACGACGGCCTTGCTGACGACGGAGTCGCTAGAGCCCGTCGCGAGAGGCCTGGTGAGGTCTGGCGTAATCTGGGCAACAGCGGCGGAAGCCGAGGGCACAGCGCCGAACAGCAGACCAAACAGCACGATCACAGGGGCGATGAGCTTCTTCATTGCAGTTCCCTTCCCGGGGAGATGTGTAGGTCCTAGATGAATTCGTTTCACCTAGCTACTCTATATACAGTTGAGGTGACGAAAAAGTTACAAATTAAAACAAGCCGAACGTACGGCTTGTTTTACTATCAGGCTATTGCTTCGAGGCATCTATCAGCGAGAATTGCTTATCTTGGCTGCCAATACAGCTTGTAGCGACGACTTTTGCCTGTTTGGGATTGTAGGTAAATACCACTGAAGGCTTGTTCATATCGAGATACGTAGAGTACGTGTCGGCACTCAGCAGCAAATTACCGTCTTTATCGAAGCCTATATCGCCGTAGTTGAGCCTGGTAGGCGTGTAGCCAAGACACGTGAGTGTTTTATTCATATCACCTTTTAACTCGCTTTTTAGCGATGGTGCGAAAATGCTATCTATCTCATCATCTGTTAAATGCTTTTTACTCAGGTATTGATCGACCACCTTGCTGAGTGCATTTATCGCATCGCTCTTCAAAACGTATTTTTTATAGTCCTTCGGCCCTTCAAGCAATGATGCTTGTTTTGATGTGCAGTATCCGCTTGGATCTTTCGTACACGGCTTTACCCTGGTGAAGTAATAGTTTAAATAGGCCGCGAACCCCCGTGCCTTCGTCACATTGACCGAGGTTTTTTGTATACCGATAACCGTTGCGTGCTGATCGTCGGTAGGAAGACTAGCAGACGGAGGGCTCGTTGTCAGGAATGTCAATTGTACGTGATCGCCTACTGAGACATCCGGCAGTTTTTCGTGTTTACCATCGCTGGAATACACCTGTACATCAGGGCTGATAGTGCCGAAGGTGCGCGTTTTATTGAAATAGTAGTCGATACCACCATCAGGTGACCGCGATTGTAGTTGCTGCTTTTCGATAACCATAATACTTTCGTCTGAGACAGCCGCTACCTCTGTGTCGATATCTGTAGTACGAACGTTCACTTCACCTTCTTTCACATCGTAATCACCGGTGTACTGCTGCGGTACGGCTACATAGGACTTCATGGTCATCAATTCACATTCCGCCTGCACCATTTGGGTTACGTCATAGTTGGATATTGGCGCATCTTTATTTATTTTGTAGTAATAGGTGCCATCGGTGGTATCACCATAGTTGGTGCTGGCGCTACAGTTTTTCATGTCGATGGCAATAACTCGAGAACCATCCTTTAGTACCGTTTCGCTGCGTAGAAAAGCGTTGAAGAACGATATGACGGCCGGGGCTGCGTAGGTTGTGCCTGCCACTAGAAAAATTACCAATAGCGCTACCAGTGGCACCGCTACCTGTTTCGGTGCGTTCATTAGTATACGGAAAGGGTTTTTTGTTGTTTTTTCAGGCCGTGGAGACGCTTTTAGCTCGGAAACGATACGAGCCGTAAAATTCGCAGACAGATCACGCTTTGGTTCTCTGCCAGCCTGCGCTTGAAGTCGTTCATCAAGATCTTTCATTTTAGCTCCTTTCTTAGTTCATTTTTGGCTCTACTCAGCCATCCTCGGACAGTACCAATAGGCACACCCATCCGCTCTGCAATATCCTGGTAATCTATTCCATCAAAATAATACATGGTGATGACCGTTTGGTACTCTGGTCTCAGCCGTTTGATCACCGCATGTAACTCGGCATCTTCAGCTTGGCTACTCGTATTTCTGTGATCTGACACGATATGGTCGAATAATTCATCGTCTGCATCCACGAATTTACGCCTGCTTTTTAGATAATTGAGTGATTTATTTGAAGCAATCTTAAATAGCCATGTGCTAAAACGGTACTCGGACTTGTAGCTTGATAGCTTATAATATCCGGCGATGAACGTCTCTTGCGCCATATCTTCCGCTGCATCTTCATCTCGAACGATCGAAAAACAGTGTCGATATATTGCCTGCTTATAGCGGTCAACCAGCTCGCCGTACGCATCGGCATCGGCGTTTAGGCTTTTCGCTATCAACTCTTCCTCAGATGGCTTCATACTTTACTTACATTCTAAACTTAGTAAAAGTTACAAAAATAAAAAAGCGCTTACTCGCGCTCCCGGCGGAAGTAAGTGAGGACCGCGGTTCCATAACTACGATTGTCCACCACAACAA
>ERZ724505.53-NODE-53-length-71620-cov-7.314497_pt1 | contig 71620 bp, 66 predicted proteins | sample MGYA00376038_ERZ724505 | MGnify/ENA primary metagenome ERZ724505 (study PRJEB28724, sample SAMN07190884) | wastewater metagenome | isolation source: effluent of sewage treatment plant in Hong Hong | place: Hong Kong | collected 2016-03-17 ... | reverse complement strand
CATCTAAGCGGGAAACTCGTCTCAAGATGAGTCTTGCCGGGGCCTTGAGCCCCCTAAAGAGTCGTTCAAGACCAGGACGTTGATAGGCTGGGTGTGGAAGTGCAGTAATGCATTAAGCTAACCAGTACTAATTGCTCGTGAGGCTTGACCCTATAACTTTGATAGACCCATAGGCCTGACACCACGTCAGTGCTGTCTGTCAGAGAACTGTATAAAGACGTTAGATCGATGAGGCAACAGCCTCTCTGGCAACGCAATCAATATCTGTCTGCCCTCTACAGGCCTAGACACTGATTCAATAAGACTCTACGAATGAACTGCCTTGCCCATGCGGCCAGGCAGTGAACAGTTTAAGCCTGATGACCATAGCGAGTTGGTCCCACTCCTTCCCATCCCGAACAGGACAGTGAAACGACTCAGCGCCGATGATAGTGCGGATTCCCGTGTGAAAGTAGGACATCGTCAGGCTACCTATTCAGCACATCGCCCCCGCGCAAGCGGGGGCTTTGTCGTTTATGGAGCCCACATCTGAAGTGTCGATGTGGGCTTTTTTTTATCCTTTGCTTCGCTGCTTCTGCGGGTTGTTCTAACCCGGGTTTGGCCGCTGTGCGGTATAGTGATCGCCATGTTCGACGTACTTGTTTATCTTTACGAGCACTACTGGCGCCCAGAGGCTTTCCCTGAAGCTGGAATGCTTGCGAGGAAGCTGTCTGCTGTTGGTTTCGAGGCTGAAGAGATCTCTGAGGCGTTGGCTTGGCTAAAGGGATTGCATGCAATGTCGGCTGATTTGCCGGTTGAGCAGTCGATTTCATCTGTGCGGGTTTTTTCTGCAGCCGAGTTGGATCACTTGGGTGTTCGCGCTTTGGGGTTTTTGCAGTTTCTGGTTTCGGCCGGGGTCCTGAGTCCAACACAGCGCGAGATCGTGTTGGATCGGGTGATGGCTGTACCTGGAGATCCGATCGATCTTGAGGATTTGAAGGTCATCGTGTTGATGTTGTTCTGGTCTCTTGGGAAAGAGCCAGACGCGCTGATTCTGGACGAATTGTTCGTTGAGGAAGATGAACGTTTGATTCACTGATTGGGCGCAGGTCCATCAGCTGTGTATCGCTAAAGTTCGCGTGGTGAAACGTCGATAGTCATACTGAGAATGACATCTTTGGTCGTCATTCGTTTCAGCATGAATCCACATCAGTTTGATCAAATGTTGCGAGGTTTTCGGCACCTTCCTGTTTGGAGGGCGTCTCGTTTCGTCCTGGCCTGCTTGGGTTTGGCGGCCTTGACTGCATGTGACCAGTTGGGTATTGAAACACCGCAGAAGACGGCGGAGCGGCAGGTTGCTGAGGCGAAGGCTGTGGGAGGGGCTTGCCGGCATGCGTTGAGGGCGATCGAAGACTGCTATACGCTGAATCCCAAGGCTGAAAAGTCAGCGGTCTATGACGGATGGCGGGAGATGGATGAGTACATGCGGGAGAACAAGTTGGAGGGGATTGCGCCGGTGGTGCCGCGTCCCGATCCTGCTGCCTCGGCTCCCAAGAAGCGTGCATCTGAGTCCGAGGAAGAGGACCTGAGCGAAGATTCGCCCCTTGATCATGGATCTTCGGGCAAAGCGAAGAAGGGGCATTGACCGGCCGCCAGCATGATGTGGTCAGTCGTCGGAGAATGTCGGGATGACAAGCTCTGTGATTGCCAAAGGGTTCTTCGATCGAAGGCTTTGGCGAGGTACCGAATTCAAGCAAGGTGTGCAAGATATGCTGGCTGTAACCCCGGGCGTGTGTGCTTGGGGGTTGGTGACCGGCGTGGCCATGATGAAAGCGGGCTTGCCGATATCGGCGGTGCTGGCGATGAGCTTGTTGGTGTTTGCCGCCAGTGCCCAATTGGCCGCGGTGCCGCTGATTTTGGTTGGCGCGCCGCTGTGGGTGATTTGGTTGACTGCAACTTGCGTGAACCTGCGCTTTGTGATTTTCAGTGCAGAGATGCGGCGGCACATGCTGTGTCTACCCTGGGGATGGCGACTTGCGGCGGGGTATTTGACGGCGGATATGACGTTTGCATTGATGCTGCGTCGACATGGAGATGATTTGCCTGCGTCGAATTGCAACACCGCTCCGTTGGGGTACTTTGCGGGCTTGTGTGCGGTGAATTGGGCTACATGGAATGCGTCGTCCCTGATAGGGGTGCTTCTGTCGGATCGCATTCCTCAGGCTTGGGGGCTGGAGTTGGCTGGTGCCTTGGCTCTTCTGGGCTTGATGGTGACGCTGGCGGGGACGGCACGTAAAGCGGTGGTGGCTGTGGCGTCGGGTTCGGTGGCATTGCTGCTACACGACTGGCCATATCGCTTGAATATCGTGATGGCGGTGCTGCTGGCAATTGCCTTGGGCGCTGTTTGGGAGAGCCAGATGGCTAAGGGCAGAGGCTCTGATGAGTGAGGCTTGGCAAGCGATTGTGGTGTTGGGGTTGGTGGTCATCAGCGTGGTAACTCGGTCGTTCTTTTTCTTGCAAGACCGGCCTTGGCCATTTCCCGGTTGGCTGGAGATTGGATTGAAGTACGCGCCAATTGGGGCGTTGGCCGCCGTGGCAGTGCCAGCGGTGGTGCTTGACCCTGGGGCTGTGTCTGCCTCACTGGATTTGCCCAGGGCTGGGGCTGGCTGTGTCGCAGTCGGGATTGCTGCTTGGCGGAAGGACATGTTGCTGACCATTGCCGCAGGGATGTTGGCATTTCACGGATTGAGGGCCTGCGGATTTTGAACATTCCCGGGGGTTGAGGACTTTGCCGCTGGTTTGCGGGGGCGTACAGCCGTGGAGAGTCCCTACAATGGCGCATCTCGCGAGATTCAATTAGCCATTAATCATCATGAATATCCTCCGTCTAGAAGATCTGATCGCCCAAGGCAAGGTGGCCAATCAGCGCGTTTTTATTCGCGCTGACTTGAACGTGCCGCAAGACAACGCCGGCAATATCACAGAAGACACGCGTGTGCGTGCTTCGGTGCCCGCGATTGAAATGGCACTCAAGGCCGGTGCGGCTGTGATGGTGACGTCGCATTTGGGGCGCCCTACGGAAGGCGAGTTCAAGCCTGAGGATTCGCTGGCTCCGGTGGCCAAGCGCTTGGGCGAATTGCTGGGCCACGACGTGAAGCTGGTGAGCAATTGGGTGGATGGCGTGAGTGTCGCCCCCGGTGAGGTGGTTCTGTTGGAGAACTGCCGCCTGAATAAGGGCGAGAAGAAGAACAACGAAGAGCTGGCTCGAAAGATGGCCGCTTTGTGCGACATCTTTGTACACGACGCTTTCGGCACGGCCCACCGTGCGGAGGGGACGACTTACGGGATCGCGCAGTTTGCCAAGATTGCCTGCGCTGGCCCACTGTTGGCTGCGGAAATCGACGCGATCAACAAGGCGCTGGAGGCGCCAAAGCGTCCTCTGTTGGCGATTGTGGCGGGTTCGAAGGTATCGACCAAGCTGACGATTTTGCAGTCTTTGGCCAAGAATGTGGATGGCTTGATTGTAGGTGGCGGGATCGCGAATACATTCATGCTGGCTGCTGGCTTGAAGATTGGCAAGTCGTTGGCTGAGCCTGATTTGCTGGGGGATGCGAAGGCTGTGATCGAGGCAATGAAGGCGCGTGGTGCTGAGGTGCCGATTCCTGAGGATGTGGTGGTGGCGAAGACTTTTGCGGCCGATGCGCCCGCCACAGTCAAGGATGCGCGTGATGTGGCTGATGACGACATGATCTTGGACATCGGTCCGAAGACAGCCGCCAAGTTGGCTGCTCAGTTGATGGCTGCCGGCACGGTGGTGTGGAACGGCCCCGTTGGTGTGTTCGAGTTCGATTCGTTTGCAAAGGGCACCGAGGCGATTGCGCGCGCGATTGCAGAGTCGAGTGCTTTCAGCATTGCTGGCGGTGGCGACACCCTGGCGGCGATTGCAAAGTACGGAATCGAAAAGGATGTGGGCTACATCTCGACGGGTGGTGGCGCGTTCTTGGAAGTGCTGGAGGGCAAGACCTTGCCCGCGTTTGAGATTTTGAGCAAGCGCGCAGCAGGCTAAAAAAAAAGCCATCAGCGAGTGCTGATGGCTTGAAGTGCCCAGTTAGATGGCCAGCAGATTGCTGGCCGTTTTTACTTGGGCGGGTGTCACTCGGTGACGTGGAGAGAAACGTGGGTCAGCTATGGGCGGCGTGCTCGTATAGCTGATTGCCGGCCTGGACAGGGTCGCCGCTGTCTTGCAGCATGCGAAGCCATGGCTCGTAGCTGGGGACAACGGGGTCTTGCCATGGGTGGAAGCCGGGTTTGAGATAGGCAAAGTATTTGCCCATGAGTGGCGCGAAGACGCCGCCTGGCTTGTACAGCCACCATAGGCCTTTCAGCCAGAGCTTGGCGCGGTCTAGTCGGCTGAAACCATCGACTTGGAACATGTGGGCCATGATGCGGAAGGTGTGGTACGGGAACAGGCCGGTGACCAGCAGCATGGAGCGGACGCGGTTGCTGTAGCTGCCTTTGGCGTAGTCGCGTAACACGTCAAAGGCCACGCCTTTGTGTTCCATTTCTTCCATGGCGTGCCAGACGTAGAGGGCTCGGATGCGAGCGTCGGCGCCAGCCATGATGTCTGGGCGCTCAACGAAGCAGTCGGCCATGATGGCGGTGACGTGTTCGGCGGCAGCGGTGATGCCAAGGGTGAACTGCCGTGAGGTGTGCTTGCGTAGAACGCCAAAGAGTCGGTGTTCCTGGCGGTCGAGGATGCGGTCGACGTTGACGCCTTGTGCTTCCAGGCGATTGTTGTAGAGGGTGTGCACCATGCTGTGCTGAGCCTCTTGCCGTGTGAAGTCTTTGATGTCTTGTTGAAGCTTGGGGTCGCTGATCTGATCTTTGAAGTCGCGCACGCAGGTGATGAAAAAGCGTTCGCCAACAGGAAACAGGGTGGAGAGGGCGTCGAAAAAGCGGGTTTTGAATGGGTCGTTGTCGAGCCAGAAGCGAGGGATGTCGCCGTTGAGGCCGAAGTCCATTTTTTCGCGCGGCACGATGGCGGGCGCGGGGGCGTGTGCTGGCGTCATGGGACCTCCTGAGCGCGAATGGGACATGAGCCACTTGCTCCGTCTAACGTCAAACTTTAGAGTTTGTCCGCATGGGCCGCCATGAGGGGGCGCGACAAAAAGGTCATTTTCGCGACAGATTGCGATCAGGATAAACGCGAGTCAGGCCGAAGGGGGGAGGCGGCGGTAGCGGCTGGGGGTGTGTCCTGTCCAGCGGCTGAAGGCCAGAGTGAAGCTCCGGCGTTCTGAGTAGCCTAGGCGTTCGCTGATGTCGTCAATGCTGAGTGTGGCGTCGGCGAGGAGTTGTCTGGCCCACTCCAGTCGGAGTTGATCTTGGATGGCCGAGAGGGTGAGCCCGGTATCTTGGAGCCGGCGCTGGAGTGTGCGTGGATGGAGCCCGAGTTGTTGGGCGATGGCGTCGAGCCCTTGGCCCAGCAGGGCTGGATGAGCCGTCAGGACGTCGGTGACGGTTTGCGCTAGTGGATGCTGCGACGCCGTGGGGGCTGACGGACGCGCTTGGACTTGACGCAGAGAGAGTTGCTGTTCAATGCGCTCTGCGGCGATCTGGTGCAGGGCGGGAATGGCGCCGGGAAGGGGCCGATCGAGCAGACTGCGCTCAAACCAGATGGCGTCGATGGGTGCGTTGTATTCGATGGGGAGTTGATAGGCCTCGTCCAACAAGGGGGACTGAGCGTGGGGTGCATGCCGCAGGCTGACGTGGCCGTTTTTCAGAGCCTCAGGGCCCAGAAGCAGTCGGCTGAATTTGAGCGTGGTGGTGAAGATGGCCTCGGTGAAATGCCAAGTTAGATCGGTGGTGGCTTCCGGGCGGTCGTAGCGCAGGATGATGCGGGCCAGAGGACCTTGCTCTCCCAGCGAGAAGACCATGCTTGGGTTGATGAGTGGCGGGAGCCATTCGAGCGCGCGAGTTGCTTCTCGCAGTGTGGCGCTGGTGGTGATGAAGGTCTCGATGTCCGAGAGGTATTCAAAGGCGAATGATTCGCCCAGTACGACCGGAAAGTGTTTGGCCTGCCCCGAGGCCCGAGTGAGCTCGACGCATCGAGTCATGATGCGCTGCAGGGCTTCTCGTTGGATGGTTGCGGTGTCGGGGTGGAGTTGGCTGGCGTCGAGCCCTTCGGCTTGCAGCAGTCGGACGAGGTCGATGCCGCACTGGGCTGCAGCCCGGATCCAGTTGGTGACCGTGACAAACGGCAGCGGAGGCTCGGAGGCGTGCACCGGTGTCATGGGTTAGGGATTCTGGAAGGTGTTTAACCAGCGCAGCACCTCTTGGCCGGTGGCTTGTGGGTGTTCCATGGGGTACAGGTGGCTGCCGGTGACCCAGCTGATGTTGCCATTGGCCAGTTGTTGCGTGGCACTCATGCCGATGGTCTTGATTTCTCTGGAGTGCGTGCCCGCAATGAATGCGACAGGGCATTGAATGGGACGCCTTCGCAGGTCTTTGGCCAGGGTGTGAGGCATGGTGCGGTAGATCTGGGTTTCGATGTCTCGGTCGAAACTCAGTCGGCGAACAGGGTGCTCTGGCGTCTCTTCTGTGCCTTCATGCACGTAGTCGCGCAGGACCGATGGACTGAACGCCGCGAATTTGGGTTTGGCCGTGAAGTGCTGCCGCGCGGCTTCCAGGCTGCTCCATTGGTGACATCGTTGAGCCGACACACCGGAGGGCATGACGCGATCAATGCCGCCAATTTGTTTGATGACCCCCAGGGATGCGGCCTTCCACCCCGATAGGATGGGGGAGTCGAGCAAGATCAGGGCTTGAGCCAGATGCGGATACTGGCTGGCAACCATGGTGCTAAGGTAGCCGCCTAGTGAGTGGCCGATCAGGATGGCTGGCTGCCCCACCTGCTTGTCGATGAAGTCGCGCAACTGCTCAACCAGATGAGGCCAGTTGGCGGACACTGGGTAGCGCGGATCGTGGCCGAACTTGTCTAACGCCAGAACCTCGTACCCCGCCTCTTCCCAGACTTTGAAGAGCGACCGGTAGGTGCTGGCCGGAAAACTATTGGCGTGCGAGAAAACAATGGGACTGCGTGGCGTGTTCACGGCGCGGGGGCCCAGGGGGCATCACTGAAGCGGAAGAATTCGGACCACAGGGTTCGCCCTGCGGTGTCGAAGCGGCGGACGGATTCGAAGCAAGCCGCGCGCGCGGCGCTGTCGATCATTTCCTGTGGCAGCAGGGGATCATAGATGACCTGACGAATGGCGGGCCGTCCGATCAGGAAGGCTTCTCGGGCAGCTTGGTCGGGCCGCAATTGGCTGGCGTGCTGCAGCCATTGCTCCAGTTGATCTCGCAATTGGCGATACCGGGCATTCAGCTCAGCGCAGGGCCACAACTTGGTCAGGCGCTTTTCTGTGGGCGGCCCAAATGCGCTGGCGCGAAACACCAGGGCCGAATCTTCTAGGCCGAGTGCGTGCAAGCGCTGGCGAAGGTCTTCCAGGCCGCCTTTGAGATTGTCGGGGCGGATGAACAGGCCTTTGTCGAACTCGGCGAAACCGTGGAGGCTGAGCGCCTGCTGGCGGCGTTGAAGTGCGGCACGGTCGGCGCGGCCCAAGCCCGCGCAATGCACGGCCAGATAGTGACCATCCCAGCTTTGTATGCGGGATTCAACTTGGCGCCATGCGCTAATTTCCTGTGCCAGGTGTGCCGCAGCGGGGCCCAGGCGATAAAAGCCTCGCCCTTCAGCGGCGATCACCCCTTCGCTTTGCAGGCGCACCAGGGCCACACGCACATTGTTTTCGGTCAACTGGAACAAGCTGCAGGCGGCCACCAATTGCCGAGCAGGGTAGGCGCCATCGTCTGCCGCCAGCAGCAGGCTTTGGATCAGGCTTTTGGCGGTGGGCAGCGGCCCCAGTGCATTCATGGCGGGAATATTACGATGAGGTTTGACTTCGAGGGCTCAGGGTAATGTTTGATGCGGTCTGGCCACAGGCCGAAAGTGCGGCGCTTTTCACGGCTTGCAAGCCAAGGGTTTGGTGTGACACTGTGAGTTATCCGTGATAGACAACGAAAGCAGAGAAGACACCATGCCTCGCGCCACCAAGATCGTTTCCACCCTGGGCCCCGCTTCCTCGACTCTGGACGTGCTGGAACGCATGTTGCGGGCAGGCGTGGATGTGGTTCGGTTGAACTTCTCTCATGGCAAGGCGCAGGACCACATTGACCGAGCCGAACTGGTGCGCGAAGCCGCGCGTCGGGTGGGCAAGGTGGTGGCCATCATGGCGGATTTGCAAGGCCCCAAGATTCGTGTTGGCAAGTTTGCCGATGGCAAGGTGATGCTGGAGGCGGGGCAGCCATTTGTGTTGGATGCCAGCCGGACCGAGCCAGGCGACATCCACGGTGTGGGCTTGGACTACAAAGAGTTGCCCCGCGATGTGAAGCCGGGTGACGTGCTGTTGCTCAACGACGGACTGATCGTGTTGACGGTGGATGCAGTCAAGGGCGAAGCGGTGCACACGGTGGTGAAGATTGGTGGCGAGTTGTCCAACAACAAGGGCATCAACAAGCAGGGGGGCGGGCTGACCGCACCGGCGTTGACGGCCAAGGACATGGAAGACATCAAGACCGCGGCCAGCTTTCAGTGCGACTACATTGCCGTGTCGTTCCCCAAGAATGCGACGGACATGGAAATGGCACGTCAACTGGCCAACGTGGCTGGCGAGCCCTGGAAGCACCGTCCGGCGATGATTGCCAAGATCGAGCGAACCGAGGCCATTCCGAATCTGGAAAGCATTTTGAAAGCTTCGGACGGCATCATGGTGGCCCGTGGCGACCTGGCTGTGGAAGTGGGCAATGCAGCTGTGCCTGCCTTGCAAAAGCGCATGATCAAGTTGGCGCGAGAAATGGACAAGGTGGTGATCACGGCGACCCAGATGATGGAGTCGATGATCGTGAACCCCGTGCCCACCCGAGCCGAAGTGTCGGACGTGGCCAATGCGGTGCTGGATGGCACCGATGCTGTGATGCTGAGTGCCGAAACCGCCGCGGGCAAATACCCCGTGGAAACGGTGGAGCAAATGGCGGCCATCGCGTCGGAAGCCGAGCGCGCCGAAGAGGTGTCGCTGGATGCCGACTTCACCAACAAGCAATTTGGTCGCATTGACCAGTCGATTGCCATGGGGGCATTGTTCACTGCGCACCATCTGGGATGCAAGGCCATCATTGCCTTGACTGAATCGGGCTCGACCGCCTTGTGGATGAGCCGCCACAAGATTCACGTGCCGATCTTTGGCTTGACCGCGCAGCCCATTTCCCTGCGCAAGATGGCCTTGTTCCGCAATGTGCGGCCCTTGCTGATCCCGAACTATTCAGACCGGGATGAGGCGCTGAAACAGGCGGAAGCCTTGCTGGTGAGCTCAGGGGTGCTGCGCCCTGGTGATACCTATGCGATTACTTGCGGAGAACCCATGGGCCATCCTGGGGGGACCAATATGCTCAAGGTGTGTGCCGTGCACTGATTGACGTTCACGCCACGCCGAGCGCCAAGCCGGCGCCTTCGCTGGCGATGAACTCGGTGGTGGCGCCATAAGGCGCCAACACGGTCAAAAGCTGGCTCTCGGTAAAAGGCTTGGCCAGATAAGCATCCATCCCAGCGGCCAGGCACCGATCATGATCTTCTTGCAAAGCGCTGGCGGTCAGGGCAATGACGGGCAGGCGTGGCAAGCCTCGTCGGGCTTCTTCCTGGCGAATCAACCGGGTGGCCTCGAGCCCATCCAGGCGGGGCATCATGCAGTCCATCAGAATCACATCGGGGCGTGCGCCGTGGCGGCACGCAGCGTCCACTGTGGTCTCGCCATCAAGGTGGTGTTCCACCTCCCATCCCTGCCGACGCAAGACGGCATCCACAATCATGGCGTTGACTTCGTTGTCTTCGGCCAGCAAAACCTTGCCGCAGCGAGCCTGGGAGATGGAAGGGGCGTGGGCCAGTTCGGCCGGCTCGGCTTCATAGGTGGCGGGCTGGGTGACGGGCCATTGAACACGCTCGGCCACCGGCAAAGGTAAGGTCAACTTAAACGTGGTGCCCTGCCCCAGGGCACTGTGGCAGGTCAGGTCTCCCTGCATGGCATGCGCCAGCGCGCGGGCAATGGTCAGACCCAAGCCCGTGCCGTCAATGCGCTGGCGCGTGCCGTTGCTGGCTTGCGCAAACGGCGTGAAGATGTGTTCGAGCTGATTGGGCGAGATACCGACCCCGGTGTCTTCCACCCGAATATGCATGGCGCCGGACGGTGAGTTGGCCCCGGCACTCAACCGGGTGGCACTGATGCGGATCCAGCCCTGGTCGGTGAACTTGACGGCGTTGCCAACCAGATTGAGCAGAATCTGGCGAACGCGGGCCTCGTCGCCCATGACCCAGGCCTCGTCGCTTGAGGGCAGATCCAGCCGCAGATGCAAAGGCTTGGATTGCGCCGCAGCTTTGTTCAGCGCCAGCACATCGGACAACAGCGCGTGAAGGTCAAAGGCTTGCCAGGCGGTTTCGAGGTGGCCGGCTTCGATGCGGCTGAAGTCGAGAATGTTGTTGATGACCGAGAGCAAATGCTCACCCGAGCGTTCAACCAGGCTGAGCCGATGGCGCTCCGATTCGGGCAAAAGGTGTGCCTGCAGCATGCGTGTGAGGCCCAACATGCCATGCAGTGGGGTGCGCAATTCGTGGCTCATGGTGGCCATGAACTGGGCTTTTTCCGTCATTTGCTGCTGGGCTTGATGCAATTGGGCTTCGCGCTGATTGGCCAACTCGGAGTTGGTGAAACGTTGGCGCAGGAATTCCTGAATACGTTTCTGAGATTGGAGGGACACCGTTAAAAGGCAGATGCCGAAAACCAGCAGGGCCAGGCCGATATATTGGCCAAACGGATCGCTCTGGCTGAGGCAGGCCAATATCGCTGGCGTCATCATGGACGTGCAGCTGGCGAGCGCGTAGTGCCAGTGTGCTTGCAGGCTGAAGGTCGCCATGGTGGCCACCCCTGCGAGCGTGATGGCGATCAAGAGGGTGGTGCTTCCGGGTGAAATGGCGGCCAGCCAGCCACTCAGGCCCCAGATGAGGCTATCAACCAACAGCAGGGCGCCATCGCGCTTTTGATGGGTGAGTTGGGTCTGGTGGGCGGCGGGTCTGTGTCGGTGCCAAAGCAGCACACCTGACCACAGCAATTTAGTCAGCAGCCAAATCAGAATGGCTGGATGCGGTTGTTTTGAGTAAATGAACCCGGCGGCGATGACTGCAAATGCCGAACCCATGACCACGGAGGGCGTGGTCATGCTCAGGACCATGCGAAATTGCTCGCGGCTGATTTCCTGGTCAATCTGGGATGGAGCTCCTTCAGGCGACGGAGATCCAAATAGCCGGTTCATGGGTTCAAAACCACCTCGAACGCAAGAGGATAAAACAGGGCCTGAATTTATGTATTTGGCTCAGATTGTTTGAGCCAATTTTGATGAGCAGATGAAATATAGGCAAAAAGATACCGCTCGCCAATCTTTTATTGGGCTCGGGTGTGGCATTCCCGCCCCGGTGGGCGCGTGATCTTTGACCGCAGACAAGCTCTGCTGACGGCGCATAGCCCGAGTCTTGGGGGGGACGAATGGCTTTTCGATCGGTAGAATCCCGCCCAGTTCTGTTTTTCAACCATCGTTACCTGGGGGTTCCCATGCCACTCGTCTCCATGCGTCAGCTGCTGGACCATGCTGCTGAAAACAACTACGGTATTCCAGCGTTCAACGTGAACAACCTGGAGCAAGTTCAGGCCGTGATGGCTGCCGCCGATGAAGTCGGTGCCCCCGTGATCCTGCAAGCCTCCGCTGGTGCCCGCAAGTACGCTGGCGAATCCTTCATCAAGCACTTGATCCAGGCCGCTGTCGAAGCCTACCCCCACATCCCTCTGGTCATGCACCAGGACCACGGCACCAGCCCCAAGGTCTGCCAAGGCGCGATCGACCTGGGCTTTGGCTCGGTGATGATGGACGGCTCCTTGATGGAAGACGGCAAGACCCCTTCTTCGTTTGACTACAACGTGGAAGTGACCCGCAAGGTCGTGGAAATGGCTCACAAAGTGGGCGTGACCGTGGAAGGCGAACTGGGCTGCCTGGGTAACCTGGAAACCGGTGATGCCGGCGAAGAAGACGGCATTGGTGCCGATTGCAAGCTGGACCACAGCCAGATGCTGACCGACCCCGAAGAGGCGGCTACCTTCGTGAAGGCCACCCAGTTGGACGCCCTGGCGATTGCCATCGGCACCAGCCACGGCGCCTACAAGTTCTCGCGCAAGCCCACAGGCGACATCCTGGCCATCAGCCGCGTCAAGGAAATCCACAAGCGCATCCCCAACACCCACCTGGTGATGCACGGTTCGTCCTCTGTGCCTCAAGATCTGCTGGCCATCATCAACCAGTACGGCGGCAAGATGAAGGAAACCTACGGCGTGCCCGTGGAAGAAATCCAGGAGGCCATCAAGTACGGCGTGCGCAAGATCAACATCGACACCGACATCCGTCTGGCCATGACTGGCGCTGTGCGCAAGTTCATGTTCGAAAACCCAGACAAGTTCGACGCCCGCGAATGGCTGAAGCCCGCTCGCGAAGCCGCCAAGCAAATCTGCAAGCAACGCTACCTGGAATTCGGATGCGAAGGCCAAGGCAGCAAGATCAAGGGCGTGAGCCTGAGCGAAATGGCTTCGCTGTACGCTGCAGGCAAGCTGGCCCAAGTCGTGTCCTGATCGACTTGAGTTGACCTAAGCCGGTGCAGACGCAAGTCTGGCCGGCTTTTTCGTTTTTTGACTTCCACCGCCTTGAGTTGACCAGGCCGGCCGTTGAGGCAGGGCCGGGGCGCGAGGCACAATATCGTTTTTCGTCGTTCGAGACCCGTCATGACTTCAGCCCTGCACACCTCCGCTTTGAAATCTCTGCCTTTGCTGGCCCGTGGCAAGGTGCGTGACAACTATGCAGTGGGCAACGACCGCATTCTGATGGTGGCGTCTGACCGCATCAGCGCGTTTGACGTGATCATGGGTGAGCCGATTCCGGGTAAGGGCGCCTTGCTGACCAAGATGGCCCTGTTCTGGTTCGAGTTGCTCAAAGACGTGGCCCCGAACCACCTGACTGGCGATGACCCCGTGAGCGTGGTGTCGGCTGAAGAGCGAGCGCAAGTCGAAGGCCGCGCCATGTTGGTCAAGAAACTCAAGCCCCTGCCCGTGGAGGCCGTGGTGCGCGGCTATCTGGCCGGTTCGGGCTGGAAGGAATACCAACACAACGGCGAAGTGTGCGGCGTGAAGCTGCCTGCCGGCTTGAAAAACGCATCGAAGCTGCCTGAGCCCATCTTCACCCCCGCAACCAAGGCCGAGGTGGGTGAGCACGACGAGAACATTTCGTTCGAGAAGATGAGCGAGATCATCGGCGCCGAGATGGCCGAGAAGGTGCGCGAGTTGGCCATCAAGCTGTACAAGAAAGCCGCTGACTACGCGCTGACCAAGGGCATTATCATTGCCGATACCAAGTTCGAATTCGGCCTGGACGAAAATGGCACCCTGACTGTGATGGACGAGGTGTTGACCCCGGACTCGTCGCGCTTCTGGCCTGTCGAAGGCTATGTGGAAGGCGCCAACCCTCCCAGCTATGACAAGCAGTTTGTTCGCGACTGGCTGGAACAGGCCACAGTGAATGGTCAGCCTTGGGACAAGACCGCCCCGTCGCCTGCGCTGCCACAGGAGGTGATCGAGAAGACCGCCGCCAAGTACCAAGAAGCGCTGGAGCGGTTGACCGGCGCCTGATGTGGTGGCCTCGGGGCGCGAGGCGCCATGCTGGCACAAAAAAAGGGCGCTGAACTCAGCGCCCTTTTTCTTGGCCAGGCCGTAGTGCAGCCTGGCGGATGCCGTGTCAGCCTTGCTGGCGACGGCGCGAACGCAGGGCAAAGACCGATGCCACGCCAGCCAAAGCCAGGGCCATCGATTCGGGTTCGGGCACCGCTGCGGTCACGGCGGCGATGTCGCCACCATACGAGCCATGTCCACCAAACACCAGGCCTGAGACCGTGAGGGTGTAGTGGCCCGCACCCAAATCTTCCTGCAGGAAGTTGGCGGTGGCCGAGTTCTCGCTCATCAGAAACTCTTCAATGCCTGTCATGGTGCCGCCAGACAAGCTGACCTTCAGGCTCTTGATCCCGAAGGGCAGGCCAATGGTGGTGTGAATGCCGCCTTTGACAAAGCCGGGGTCAACCAGATCGAAGGTGTAGACATCGGCAAATGCGCCATTGAAGGGTTGGGACTTGTTGCCCAGGGTGTTGCCGATGTCGATGCTGGCGTTGTCGAGTTCGCCCAGATAGCCGGGGCCAACTGCCAGGGCCGACGAGCTGATGAGGGCTGCGGCAATGGCCGCCAGGGCGTGAGTGGTGCGCATGAGGGGCTCCCGAAAGATGACAGACGTGCGGCACCGATACAGCCAGGGGGCCACTGATTGGCTCATTTTAGGCGCGTTCACATGACACAAGACTGTTCCGGAATGTAAAAACTATCAAAGGTTCGTTGGCTCATCGGGCTCTTCCCGGGCCGCAGCTGCTTGCTGCTGAGCCAGCGCCTCGGCTTCCGATTCCTCGGGGGATGCCGTCCATTCCTGAATGGCCAGTGCCACGTCGCCCACGCCCTGCTTTTTCAGGGCTGAGAACAGCACCAGCCCGACGTCGGACTCGTCGGTCACCACCTCGGCCAGCACCTCTTGCGCCTTGCGCATCGATTCGGCCGCTTCTTTGCGGTTGAGCTTGTCGGCCTTGGTCAGCAACACCAGCAGTTTGACCTCGCCGGTTTGCACGCGTGGGGCCACGAAGGCCAAGAGCTGCTTGTCGAGTTCGGTAAAGCCGTGGCGGGAGTCGATCATGTGAACGACGGCAGCCAGATTGCGGCGAATTTCGAGGTAACGCGCCATGACCTCTTGCCAGCGCAGTTTGGCGGTGCGCTCCACGGCGGCGTAGCCGTAGCCGGGCAAGTCGGCCCAGATCTGGTTGGGTGCGGCCTTCGGGCCCAGGTTGAAGAGGTTGATGTGCTGCGTGCGCCCGGGCGTTTTGGAGGCGTACGCCAGTTGGCGCTGCTGGGCGATGGTGTTGATGGCGGTGGATTTCCCGGCGTTGGAGCGCCCCACGAAGGCCACTTCGGGCAGTTCGGATGTGGGCAATTGGTTCAATTGCGCGGCCGTGGTCAGGAAACGGGCGCTGTGGGCCCACGCCAAAGCGTCTTTTTCCGGTGACGAGGCAGAGATGGGAGCTGCTTTTTCCACGGTTTTTTGATGTGAAGTCGAAGCATTTGGCTTCGGATTGGTGCGGGGGGGCGTTGGGCGGGTCATATGGCATTGTAAAATCTCCGCTGTTTGCCCAAATACAACCTAACCGTCTCATCGCCATGAAGCGTTTTTTGAACCTGATCGCCGTCGCCTCAGTGGCCCTGTCCCTGTCGGGCGTGGCCCAAGCCTCAGAAACCAAAGCTGCGAAGCCTGATTTGGCTGCCGGCGAAGCCAAGGTGACCGCCGTGTGTTCGGCTTGTCACACTGCTGACGGTTCCCGTGGCGCTTCTGCCAACCCCATTCTGCAGGGACAACACCCTGAATATTTGGTCAAGCAGCTGACTGAATTCAAGGAAGGCAAGCGCAAGAACGCCGTGATGAGCGGCATGGCGTCGATGCTGTCGCCTGAAGACATGAAGAACGTGGCGGCCTTCTTTGCCACCAAGAAAGCCAAAGATGGCGCAGCCAAGAACAAGGATCTGGTCGCATTGGGCGAGAAGATCTACCGCGGCGGCATTGCCAAGAAGAGCGTGCCCGCTTGCGCTGGTTGCCACAGCCCCAACGGCGCCGGCATGCCAGCGCAGTACCCTCGCTTGGCCGGTCAGCATGGCGACTACACCAAGGCCCAGCTGGTGGCCTTCCGTCAAGGTGAGCGCACCAACAGTCCTCAGATGGCTGCCATTGCGGCCAACCTGAGCGACAAGGAAATCGATGCCTTGGCTGATTACATCGCCGGTCTGCGTTGATCTGATCGCTGATTCCATTTGAGCGTGCCTTGATTACTTCGGGCACCGAACCAACAAGGCGGGTTTCCCCACGAGGGCGCCCGCCTTTTTGCTTGCTGTCATGACTGTTGAGAACCCCTCTGTGACCGCTGTGCGGGTGCGCGCATCGGGCCGGGCTCAGGCTTATGAGCTGTTGTCGTCCATGCGCTTTGCGATTGCCTTGCTGACGGTGATCTGCATCGTGTCGGCCATTGGCACCATCATCAAGCAGGGCGAACCGCTGGTGAACTATGTGGACCAGTTCGGGCCATTCTGGGCCGATGTGTTTGGTGCGCTGGGTTTGTATCGCATCTACAGCACGCCTTGGTTCCTGGTCATCCTGGCGTTTTTGGTGGTCTCGACCAGTTTGTGCATTGCACGCAATACGCCCAAGATTCTGGCCGACTGGCGCACACACAAGGAAAGCATTCGCGAGCAGGCACTCAACGCCTTTCACCACAAGGCCTCGGGCCAATTGGCGGTGCCGCTGGAGCAGGCAGCTGAGACGGTGGCAAGCCAGTTGCAAGGGGCGCGCTGGACCTTGAAGTCGCAGCGCCGTGCCGATGCGGCGGGCGGGCCGGGCATCATGATTGGTGCCCGTCACGGTGCGGCCAATAAGCTGGGCTACATTGCGGCCCACGGTGCGATCGTGCTGATCTGCCTGGGGGGCTTGTTCGATGGCGATTTGATCGTCAAGGTGCAGGCTTGGGCACAAGGCTTGCAGCCCTTCCGCGGCAGCGAGGCACCTGATCGCAGCAAACTCAGTACATCTAACCCCGCCTATCGCGCACAGTTGTTTGTGCCGGAAGGTCAGCGCACCAACGCCGCTGTGATCAGCGTCGACAAGGGCATGTATCTGCAGCCTTTGCCGTTTGATATCGAACTCAAGAAGTTCACGGTCGACTACTACGCGACCGGCATGCCCAAGCGCTTTGCCAGCGACATCGTCATCCATGATCCCCAACAGGCCAAGCCGAAGGCGTTCACGGTTGAGGTGAACCACCCGGTGGTTTATCAAGGCATCACCATCTTCCAGTCGAGCTTCGAGGATGGTGGTTCGGCCGTGCACCTCAAGCCTTTGTTCCTGGCTGAGCCGCCGACTGGGGCTGTGGCGCGACTGGATGCCGAGGTGGGCGGCGCGGCGCAGGCCTTGCCGATCAGTTGGGTGGGGCCCGACGCATCGCTGACGCTGGAGGTCACGGGCTTGCGCGTGATCAATGTCGAAGACTTGGCGCAAGCGCCAAGTGCAAACCCTGCGGTGAATGCGGGCAAGGCGGCCGATGTGCGTGGGGTCAATCTGGACGAGTTGAGCAAGCATCTGGGCTCCGGCGCGAAGGCGCCTGGCGAGAAGAAGCTGGTCAACATTGGGCCGTCGATTACCTACAAGCTGAGAGATGCCGCTGGGCAGGCGCGTGAGTACCAAAACTACATGGTGCCAGTGAACCTGGAGGGGCAGTCGGTTTTCCTGCTGGGGGTGCGTGACACGCCTGCCGAGGGCTTCCGTTATTTGCGCGTCCCTGCCGATGACCAGTTGGGGATGGATGGCTGGTTGCGCCTCAAGCGTGCTTTGAACGACACCCAGGCGCGGCAGGAGGCCGCACGGCGCTTTGCCGCGACGGTGACATCGGTCACGCAACCGCAGTTGCGCGATCAGTTGACGGTTTCGGCTCAGCGTGCGCTGGATTTGTTTGCGGGGGCTCGTCATGTCGAGCCAGTCGCTGCGGCGGCTTCCGGGGCCGCCTCGGGCGCGCCGCAATCACCTGCCGGGATGCCATCGGGTGGCTTGATGGCCATTTCGAATTTCATTGAGGCCGTGGTGCCCGCCAACGAGCGGGAGCACACGTCAGCCACCTTGATTCGCATCCTCAACGGATCTTTATTTGAATTGTTGAATCTCAGTCGGGAGCGTGCAGGTCTGGCGCCGCTGTCGTCTGACCAGGACTCGGTGCGGCAATTCATGACGCAGTCGGTGCTGTCTCTGTCGGACGCGGTGTTCTACCCCGTGCCGTTGGTGCTGGCGCTCGACTCCTTCGAGCAAAAGCAAGCCAGTGTGTTCCAGGTGACCCGCACCCCGGGGCGCAATGTGGTCTATCTGGGCTGTTTGCTGCTGGTTGTGGGGGTATTTGCAATGCTCTACATTCGCGAGCGGCGACTGTGGGTCTGGTTGCAAGACGATGGCCAGGGCGGCACGCGCGTGAAAATGGCGCTGTCGTCCACGCGGCAGACGTTGGACATGGATCGCGAGTTTGAACAGATTCGAGCAGCCGTGCTGCCGAACCAAGGATGATGTGATGACGACGACAACTCAAACCTTGCCTGCGTTGGGCCGCCCTGGGCGGTCCGTGGCCGATTGGCTGTTTGCCGCCGTGTTGATGGCGGTGGGTGGTTGGGCCCTGAAAACCTGGGGCCAGGTCATGGACGTGTATGAAATCGGCATCCTGGTGGTGGCGGTGCCCAGCCTGATCGCTTTGGGCTGGATGTGGTCGCCTCTGCGCGGTTTGCTGCTGGCCTCGGGGTTGGCCACCTGGTTGGCGGTGGCCTTGTACCAGCGCGCCACCGATGACTACGGCGTGGACCTGGTCAAGGGTGAGCAGGTGTTCTGGCTGAAGTACGTGTTGTCCAGCCAGAGCGCCATTCTGTGGATGAGTGTGCTGTTCTTCATGAGCACGCTGATGTACTGGCTGGGCGTGGTGACTCGCAGCGCCACGCCGGGCCGGCTGGCTTCGCGCGTGACCTGGGCCGGGGTGTTCATGGCGGTGGTGGGCACGCTGGTGCGTTGGTTCGAGAGCCACCAGATTGCGCCCGACATTGGCCACATTCCGGTGAGCAATCTGTACGAAGTGTTCGTGCTGTTTGCTTGGTTGACCGCTTTGTTCTGGCTGTACTTTGAAGATCGTTTTGCACGACAAGGCCAATCGTTGGGGGCCCTGGGGGCCTTTGTGATGCTGGTGGTCAGCGCCGCCGTGGGTTTTCTGCTGTGGTACGCCTTGGCGCGCGGAGCCAGTGAAATCCAACCCTTGGTGCCCGCTTTGCAAAGCTGGTGGATGAAGATTCACGTGCCGGCGAACTTCGTGGGCTACGGCACGTTTGCGCTGTCGGCCATGGTGGCGCTGGCGTACTTGCTCAAGACCGAATCGCCCAAGGCCCTGTGGACCGGGTTGGTGGGTTTGCCGGCCGTGTTCATTGCCTTGCCTCTGCTGGGCTTTGCGGTGTTCGGTGATCTCTCGCCCGACTCCATGGCCTCGGTGGCCAAGGCGGGGCGGATGATTGGCGGCTTGTTGGTGGTGTTCGTGCTGATGATCCTGGCGCGTTCGTGGATCAATCCCCTCACGCCGGCCCCTGAAGTGGCAGATGACGTGATGTACAAGGCCATTGCCCTGGGCTTTGCCTTCTTCACGATTGCCACCATCTTGGGCGCGTTCTGGGCGGCGGAAGCCTGGGGTGGCTACTGGAGTTGGGACCCCAAAGAAACCTGGGCCCTGATTGTGTGGCTGAACTATGCCGCCTGGCTGCACATGCGCTTGATGAAGGGGCTGCGCGGGGTGTTTGCGGCATGGTGGGCCCTGGTGGGCCTGGTGGTCACCACTTTTGCCTTCCTGGGCGTGAACATGTTCCTGTCGGGCTTGCACTCTTACGGTCAGCTCTGATCGGTAAGAGTTGGGTGCTTGGGCTGAATGGGGCTCAAGCCGCAGCGGCTTGGGTCGATAACCGATCTAGCCCTTGTTGACTAGAGCCCATCCATGCGTCACGTGCTGCGCGATTCGAGCGGAAAGATTGTCAGCCTTCACCTGCATCCGGTGGAAGGCAGCGAGGCTTTGCCGCCATCGCACCCCGACGTGCAGGCGTTTCTGGAGTCTGACGAAGCCCAGACCTTTGCGGCGATGGACGCGGGCCTGGTGCGGGTGCTGGAAGATTTGATCGATGTGCTCATTCAGCGCAACATCTTGCGCGTGACCGACTTGCCCCCTGAAGCGCAAGCCAAGCTGTTCGATCGCAAGCATTTCCGGGAGGGCATGCAAGCGCATTCCCTTAAGCTTTTTGGCGACCAGTTGCCCTCGGGGCTCGACCAACAGGCATCGGACGATGCCATGAGCAAGCTCTAGAGCACGCGGTTTAAAGCACGCGGTGTTGCAGCGCAGGCAGTTGCGTGCGCACTTCGTTTTGTCGTGCTCGGCTCAGTTCAGCCATGACCACCCCGGGGCCTTCGTCTTGGCAGGCCAGTACTTCGCCCCAGGGGCCAATGACCAGTGAATGACCAAAGGTGCGGCGACCGTTTTCGTGTTCGCCCCCTTGGCCAGGCGCCAGCACGTGGCACAGGTTTTCCACGGCTCGGGCACGTAGCAACAATTCCCAGTGGGCCAGGCCCGTGGGGTAGGTGAAAGCGGCGGGCAGCACGATCAGATCCAGCGGATGGGCTGAGCCCATGGTGCGGAACAGTTCAGGAAAGCGCAGGTCGTAGCACACGCTCAAGCCGATGTGCCAGGGCGTGCCCTGACGATCGTGTAGTTCGAAGGTGACAGGGGCATTCCCTGGGGTGAGGGTGGCGGCTTCGTTGTAGGCGCGCTGACCGTCGTCGAAGCAAAACAGGTGAATCTTGTCGTAGCGGGCCATGCGTTGGCCTTGTGGGTTGAACACCAGTGTGGTGTTGAACACTCGATCCGGTTCATGGCTTTGAATGGGCAGGGTGCCGCCAATCACCCAAACGCCATGCTCGCGAGCAGCCTGGGCCAGCATGGCTTGCAAGGGGGCGCTTTGCGCGTTGGGCAACAGGGCGTCGGCCAACGGTTCTGCGATGGCGAGCTTGTCGGCATCGCGCAGCCCCATCAGGCAAAAGTATTCCGGCAGCGCCACCAGTTCGGCGCCTTGTGCCGCAGCCTGTGCAATCAAGTTGCGCGCTTGCGCGACGTTCTCATCCACCCGGGGGGTGGAGACCATTTGGAGGGCGGCTACTTTCATATCCCAGTTATCCTAGCGGGATCTTGTCTGTCAGTGTGATTGACGTGAGCATGGCCGACCTCGGTACAACACCCCCCACACAGTGGAGCCAATGGGCTGATCAGATTCGCGCCGCCGCTCAGGACGGCGAACGCATTCGCATCCGCGGGGGAGGTAGCAAAGACTTCCTGGGTGATGTGCGGCAGGGCGATTGGGTGCTGGAAACCACCGATTGGTCCGGGGTCGAGTCTCACGAGCCGACCGAGTTGGTGGTGCGTGCGCGTGGAGGCACGCCTTTGGCCGAGCTGGAAACCTTGCTTGCCAGCAAGGGGCAGTACCTGGCATTTGAGCCCCCACGCTTTGCCTGGGCCTCGCCACAAGGGGCTACGGTAGGTGGTGTGGTGGCTGCGGGGCTGAGTGGCCCGGGCCGTGTCAGCCGTGGCGCAGTGCGCGACCATGTGCTGGGCTGCACCATGATGAATGGCAAAGGCGAGGTGCTGCGCTTTGGTGGCGCGGTCATGAAGAATGTGGCGGGTTTTGATCTGTCGCGTTTGATGGCCGGCTCCATGGGCACCTTGGGTGTGTTGCTGGACGTGACGCTGAAGGTGATGCCACAGCCGGTGTCGAGCGCCACCTTGCGCATCGAGATGACTGAGGCCGAAGCGTTGTTGCAGGTCAATCAGTGGGCCGGGCAACCCATTCCGCTGGATGCGTCAGCCTGGTGGGATGGCATGTTGGTGTTGCGCTTGCGCGGCGCGCGCGCGGCGGTGGCCGGTTCGGTTCAGCGCTTGTACAAAGAGCGCGGCGGTGAGCTGATTGCACCGCCCTTGGCTGAAGGCTTCTGGCAAGGCCTGCGCGATCAGTCCGACGAGTTTTTTGTGAAAGCCCGTGAGGCGGTGAACCGCGGGGGCGCAAACGGGGTGACTTTGTGGCGTGTGTCCTTGCCCGCCACGGCGGCGCCCTTGGGGCTGCCCGGTGAGCAACTGATTGAGTGGTTCGGCGCGCAGCGGTGGGTGTGCACCTCGGCGCCGGCCGAAGCCGTTCATGAACTGGTCAGTCGTGCGGGCGGCCATGCGCAGCCGTTTGTGTCGGCGCGGGCTCGGGCCTTGGCCAATGAGGTGGATTGGTCTCCGGTCATGCAACGCTTGCATGACAGGGTGCAGACCGCGTTCGACCCTCAAGGGGTGTTTTTGACGGGGCGCAAATGGGGGGCGGCTCCTCCGGTTGATGCCCTCCGTTCCTGATTGGCTGGTCTTGTCATGCAAACCCAACTCGCTCCCGAATTTCAGGATCAGCCAGCAGGCCGTCAGGCCGAGGCAGTGTTGCGCCAGTGTGTGCACTGTGGTTTTTGTAATGCCACCTGTCCTACCTACAAGTTGACGGGCAATGAGCTTGACGGACCACGGGGCCGCATTTATTTGATGAAGCAGGTGTTTGAGGGCCATGCCCCGACTCGCACCACGCAAGAGCATCTGGACAAGTGCATTGGCTGTCGGCATTGCGAAAGCACCTGTCCTTCGGGCGTGCAGTACCACGAGCTGCTGGCGGTGGGGCAGGCAGCGGTGGACGCACGGGTGAAGCGCCCTTGGCGTGAGCGCGTGTTGCGTCTGGCCCTGATCAAGGTGCTGCCTTCGCGCTGGTTCGTGCCGGCGTTGTCGCTGGGGCGCTTGGTGCGGCCCATGTTGCCCAAGCGTCTGCAGGAGCGTGTGCCCTTGCGCCCGCCCTTGGCCCCACCGGCTTGGCCTGACCGCAAGAAGGCCATGCATGCGCGGCAGGTGTTGCTGCTCAAGAGTTGTGTTCAGCGGGGCTTGCGTCCGCACATCGATGCCGCCACGGCGCGGGTGCTGGATGCCATGGGCATTCGGGCTGGTGTGGCGCGCCAGTCGGGTTGTTGTGGCGCGATTCAAGGTCACCTGGGGGATCTGGAGGGGGCTCGTGAGCGTGCTCGGCGCAACATTGATGCGTGGTGGCCCTGGGTGGAGTCGAAAACACCGGCTGAGGCCATTTTGATCAATGCGTCTGGGTGCGGCGCGTGGGTGAAGGACTATGGGCAACTGCTGGTCGATGACCCGGCCTATGCTGACAAAGCCAAACGCATTGCTGCGCTCGCGAAAGACCCAGGTGAGCTGTTGGCTGGCTGGGTGCCCACGCTGAAACGCAAGCTGGGCAGACTGCCGCCCGAAGCCTTGGGGTCATTCACCTTTCACCCGCCGTGCAGCCTGAGCCATGCGCAGGATTTGAGCCGCGCCGGACAACCTGGGCCCATCGAGTTGGGCATGCGAGAGTTGGGTTTTGACGTGCGCTTGGCCTTGCGCGACAGCCATCAGTGCTGCGGGGCCGGGGGGGCATATTCGGTGACACAGCCAGAGATGTCGCGGCAGTTGCGCGATCAGAAGGTGGCGGCGCTGGAGGAGACCGAGCCGCACATCATTGCGTCAGCCAACATTGGCTGCATTGTGCATTTGCAAAGCGGGACAGACATTCCTGTCAAGCATTGGATTGAGGTGCTGGACGAGGCGCTGACTCGACATGCCTCGATCGTGACCTCGTAGTCTTGGGTCAGGGTTGCGCTTTCTCGCTGGGGAGTGGGGTGTTATCGAACACCACCTCGATGCGAATGCGCGATTTCACGGGCTGCCCGTTGAGCTGGCCGGGGCGGAAGGTCATGGCCATGAAGGCCTGACGTGCCACTTCTTCGAAGGCTGCGGGCATGCGTTCGCCGTGGGCTGACACGTGGTGGACCTGGCCGTTTTCGTCGATGTACAGCGACAGGATGCCGGTGATGCGCTGTGGCTCAAACGGCCCCTCGGGGGCGCCAAGAATCAGCGGAGCCTGGGCAATGGGCGGAATGCTGAGTTGCGGGCGGGGAATGTACTCGCTGTTGCCGTCCAGATCAGCTTGGCCGTTGCCTGAGGGTAGATCGTTCGCAACAGTGGGGGCGGCCACTTCCGAGGGGATGGCGGGCAAGGCTTCGGGTGTGGGCGGTGGCTCGCTTGGGTCGGTCAGCACCACCTCGGGCGCGGCGACTTCGGTTGGGATTTCCTCGGCTGGAGCCGGCGCTTCGGTCTGAACTGGCTGAGGAGCTGCCAACGGCGGGGAGGCCGGTACGGCGGTGTGGGCCGTGGGCTGCTGCACCAAGCGCATGTGCCACGCAGCGGGCCGTGCGCCTGGCTTTGTGTCTGCCTGAGCCGTGCGCACAGGGCGCTCCAGCGGTGGCATCAGGGTCACCGCCAGAGCGTGTGCTGCGATAGACAGCACGGCGCAGGTTGTCCAGGCTCGGCGCATCGGGGTGGGCCTTGTTCAGTCGACCAGTTCGCGCCAGGAGGTGCGGTGGGCGCCTGTCCCCAATTCGTTGCCGCCAGTGGGGGGCACTTCGGTTCGCAGGGTGCCATCGCTGTCCTGGAAGATGGTGCGTACGTTACCGTCCGCATCCTTCACCCAACTGATGCCTACGATCAGGGTGTTGGTGCTCCAGCGCGCCCCAGCATCGGCGCCGGGCAGGGCGCCACCGGTGGCCACGTTCAGGTAATAGCGCCATGATGAGCCGCCGGATGCGCAGGCATCACCCGTGGGGATGGCTGTGCCGATGGCCAGCGTGCCGACTTGCAGGCCCATGTTGATGGCCACGCGTTCGCGGGCGTGGGCCCAGTCGATCCACCAACCGCCCTTGGTCCAATCCACCTTCTTGGTCGTGATGGTGGCGCTGGTCGACAGGCTCGGATCCGCATTGTTCAGCTTGAATTCTTGCTGCACAAAGTTGCTGGTGTTGGTGCGGACATTGCCCCAGCCGGTAGTCAATGCAGGGTCTTGCGGATCTCGGACGGCGTAGAGGCTCTGGACCGTGGTATCTGTGATGTCGGTTTCACCCAAGTACCGTCCGGTTCCGACGACGACGACTGCCGACTTGCTGATGTAAGCCGTCATGGGTTTGGTCGTCACAGGTTGCGGGTGTGAGGCATCAATCTGGAACTGGGCCAGTCGCAACACGCCGGGCATTTTGGGTTGGGCTGCGTCTTCCGAGTCGAAGAAGCCGTCCACATTGAAGCGCCACAGGTTGCCGTGCATGTCGCCGCCGTAGAACAGCTTGGCCGTGTTGTCCTTGTTGCTGTCAATCCAGGCGTTGATCTTGTTGAGGCCGCTGGGGTCGGAGGCTGAGCCTGCTGTGGTGACCAGATCTTTCTGCACGGTGCCGGTGGCGGCGTCCAGCACATACAGATGGCCCTTGCCGTCACCGCTGGTGTTGTTCAGGCCGGAGGTGACCACGACAACCCAAGTGCCATCCTTGCGTTTGGTGATGATGGGGTTGCCATAGCTCAACCCCATGTTGGCGTCCGAGAACTCCCACAGCAAGGCCGGGGCGCTGGGGTTGGTGATGTCCAGAGCATAGTAGGCTGCGCCACCCTTGTTGAGCCCGCCCACCACAATGGTCCTCCACTCGCCATTGATCTTCACGTCACCCATGACAGGGGCGCCGTCTACGTAGTACTGGTGCTTGTTGCCATACGAACTGTCGGCCAGCTTGTACAGGTTGCCCAGGACCGCAGATGGAATGTAGGCCCACAGTTCATTGCCGCCATTGGCTCCTGTGGCAGCGAAGGCGTGCAACATGCCATCGTTGGCCGCCACGTAGACCACAGGCTGACGGTTTTGTTGGGCTGTTTTGAAGTCGGCGTAGCCGTCGTCGGTGTAAGGGAACGGTGGCTTGCCGACGAACACCGGTGCGCCGTTGATGATGTCGCCCAGGCGATGGTCTCGTGGACGGAACAGTGCGGCTGCTGTGGTACCGGTGGCGGACTCGTAGGTTCGGTCGCCGCGCAGATAGTTCACCAGGTTGGTGCCGTTGTTGGCTGCGCTCTTGTCACTGGTGTTGAGCGTGTTGCATTGCGATGCCACCACGGCCTTAGTGCACAGGTTGCTGAAGAGAGCCTGCTGCGTTGCACTCAGGTTGGTGTAATTGAACAGCGCGAGTCCGGATGAGCCATTGAAATAGATCTTGCGATCGCTGTAGGTCAGGGCGTCCAGCTTTTCCTGAGCGGACCACGTGGCCGTGGCCGAGATGTTGGCGCGGCCGTCAATGGAGTAGGACTTGAGGTCGCCGGACCAGAATTTGGTGGTGTAGCTCGCGCTGAAAATTTGGTTGTTTTCGCCGGAGACCAACTCCAGCGTGCTGGTGGCTGCCGCAGCGGCTGCACCCGGGATGGCGGCAATGTCAGACACCACGCCCGAGATGGCGTCGCTCAGCTCGGTGGCGCTCAGCGCGGAATAGTACCGGCCTCGGCCGTTGACGCCTGCATGCCAAAGGTCATCGATGTTGACGGCTTCGCCGCCGTTGGATGGCGTGGGCCAGTCTTTGGTGCCATTGGTAAGGCTGACGAAGTCGCCCACGGTTTGGGTGGGGTAGTTCTTGTCGTAGGTTAGCGTGCCGCTCACGCCCAGGCCCACGGTGAAGGTGTTCATGTGCTGTTTCTTGTTGGCATCGTTGCTGACGGGGCGAACGATGTTTTCGCAGACATCACGCGAGGTGCCCGAACTGGTGGAGGTGCAGTTGCCGAAGGCAGTGTCACGCAAGTCGGTTTTCCAGTAGTACTCGGCCACGTCGGCGAGCGAGTTCGAGACACCACCCACGGTGGAGGGGGTGGATGTGGCTGTGCCGGCGACGTAGGTGCCGATGGTCAGGTTGGGGTAGGTGTAGGTCAGTGAGGGGCTCCAGCTACTCCAACTGCCGGCGGAGGGGGTGGTGGGGCTGGTTCCTACGCTGGAAACGCAAGTCACGTTGGAAGGGCTACCGAAATTTGTGAACGTGGTTGAGCCGCTAGCGACACCTGTGTCTGATGCTGTTGTGGTGGTGGTTGCACCGGTTTTGGTCACCCATGTGCCAGCTGTTGCTGTTGAGTCGGTGTTGGAGGTTAGAACGCCTTCTGTGGTGACCTGCGTGTTGTTGTAGGTGTAGGTGGTTTGCTGTGGGGTGAGGAAGGCTTGCGTCTGGGTTTGCGTGTATCGCTGAATCTGACTGGTCTTTGGGTACTTGGAGTTCGAGCAGCCGCCAGAGCCTTTCGCCCCATATGTGTCAACCGAACGTGACCAGGTCCGAGTGCGGGTTTGCGTGTTGGATTGCTTGTCTCGTGTGGCGGGCGCGGAGTAGGGCGTCACGGTGGTAACCACAGACCTGCTGGCATCGCGCATGGGGCGGGTCTCATCGCCATCCTGGTTGTCGACGCTCGTGTTGCTGTCAACGACGAAGGGGCCGTAGCTTGAGCTCTCGTCGTTGTTGTTCCAGTAGCCGTCGGTAGACAGCAAGGCATAGTTGCGCTGGCAGGAATACTGCATCGGGTCATAGGTTTGCCCTGCCGCCTTGTTGGCGAAGTAACGCCCGGCCTTGGACAGGGCTCCGCGCAAGGGCGTCCAGGAACTGGGTTTGACCGAGTACAGGCTGGAGTAAAAGTTGTTCTTTTGAGTGCTGTCGAAATCTTTGACGTCTCGGAAGTAAATGGTGCCTTCTGTGGCACTGGTGTCGCTGATGGCGCTGAATCCAACGCGATAGCTTGAGTCCAGCGTGGCGATGGCGCGGCCCATGGCCGTGCGCATCAGCAGGTAGCGCTTGCGGTAGTAGGAGTACCAGTTGGCGTAGTTCTGCTTCTCCGCCGCAGCCGATGTGGTCGTGACCGTGATCTTGGTGAAGACCCCGGCGCCTGGGTTGTTGCCTACAGAGCTGAAGCACTCTTGCGCAAAAGTGTTGTTGACGTAGCCTGTGGTGGTGTAGACCCAGCCCATTTTGGGCTGTGAGCCACTGTAGACGAAGTAGTACTTGCCACTCAGACTACCATGGCTGGTGGTGGTGTCGTAGCCGTCTGAGTATGCGTCAGTGAACGAGGCGTTGTCGTAGGATGAGCCGTCCGCTCGCAGTGGCGGCGAATAGGTCACATTCGGGTCATAGGCCACGCCGTTGCATTGGGCTGAGCGGTAGCCGTAGGTCCCGCTCGAGCCGATGTCATCAGGCATGTAGTCTGAGTCCATACTGCCAGAGTCGTCCAGGATGAACAGCAGATTGGGCTTGGCCTGCACCGTGGGAGTGGTGGCCAAGGGCTGGCCCGCGATGTCGGTAACGCCGGCGCCAACTGGCAAGGACCAGGTCGTGGCAGCCACGATGCAGGCAGCCCAGGCCGCACGCGCAAGGGCGGTAGTGGGAAATGGCATGGTGTTCATGGGCTGACTCCTTCGTCAGAAGTACACGATGGTTTCAGTGAAACTGAAGGTGTTGTTTCGAGCACCTTTGATTCGAACCAAAATCCGGTAGAAGGTTTTGGCTGTGATCGATCCAACTGATTGTTGTGCGTAGTTGATTTCGCCTCGTTCGTTCGACGTGGTCGCGGAGGTGTCCATGGGCACTGAGCAGTTGACGCCGCTGGCGCCCCGGTCGCCTGATTTGTTGCATAGGCGCAAGATGACATAGCTGGCAGAATTGCCATTGACCGCGTTGGCCGCTTTGGGGCGGATGGTGCAGGCCGAATAGCTGCCTGCAGCAGCCGAGGCGCAGCTGTTGTTGTCCCAGTCGATCAGTTGGCGGTGGGTGTTGCCAGCGAGCTGGTTGCCGGTGACGTCAATGGGGTCGCGGGCGGTGGTGCCGTCGGCCTGATATTCCTGGTTGCTGGCGTAATAGCCTTCGGCATTCACATCGATGTTCAAGGCCAGAGCGTTGGTATTCAGCCAAGCCAAAGCCTGGCGTGACGCTTGCTCGGACGAGGCTGTCGTCTCTTGCTTGAAGCCCAGGTTCCCCAGTAGCTGGGTGGCCGTATCGACGTTGCGCACCAATGCCAGGGCACCGAGCATCAGAACGACCAATGCCACAAGGGCAAAGATGAGTGACATGCCACGCTGATACGTGTGACGATGGAGATTCGGGCGGGGGAGTGCTGCTCGCATGGTCGGCCTCACTTTGTCCACAGAATATTGCGAAGGGGAATCGTGGTGCTGTAGACCTTGTAGCGATAGTGTTTCCAATCCGGCAAGGAGTCGATCTTCAACGTGACGCACAGGTTGTCTGTACCGCAGTCCACCAGGGTCTCGCCTTGCACCTCGACGGCCTTACCCATTTCCCACAAAGGCTCAGCCACGGTGACCTCGTCCTTTTCAAATTGGGGGTTGCGCGCAACCAGGGCTATGCGTACGGCAACCACCTGCGCCCAGCCGGGGCCGGTGGTCGGGGTGGTGGTGTCAAATCGGTCGATCGACCCATTGCCATCCAGATCTTTGCCGTATAAGGCTTGCAGGTTCACGATCTCTGGGTAGAGGTCTTCAAAAGAGAATGTGCCGGTGACGGAGGAGAGGTTGCGTGTGCGTAGCGTGTAGGGTGTGGTGTTGTTCAGGAAGTACCGGCGCTGTCCGATTCGCCCCATGTTGACGAGAAACTTGGGGGACGGGTGAATTTGGTTCCAGACGGTGTCGGTGTTCCACAGGCTGGTGGCGTAGTAGGGAATGTTGGTGGGGGTCAGTTGGCTGTCTGCCGAGCCTGGATCATGGGTTACTTCGAGTAGGTGGCAGGGGGTACTGGTCCAATTGGTGGGTACGCTGATGATCTGATCACCTGCATGCACACCCAAGGACGATTCGACGTTGAAGCGCCCCGTGAGTCCCGTGGTGATGTCGCGCAAGTCTCCAACGACCGTGCCATTGGAGATGGTCGCCAGTTTCATGGGCACCGAACTGCCAACGGTTTCTCCCCGCACGACGGTGATGGTGTCAGGGGCGCCGTCGGTGCCATTGGCGATGATGACGGGCGCCAGAATGAACGTTTCGGGATGAGGGTCATCCTCGTCCGGGATAACGCTTTTGCCGCTACGGAAGGCGACCAGAGAGCAGCCCATCATTTCGGTGGAGCCCATGCCATAGCCGGCCATTTGAATATCGCGTTGCATGGTGAATAGCGCCAGGGAGCCGTTGATGTCGGAGTCGCCTCCCATGGCGACCTTGCGGCGTTGCTCTTCGGAGTCAATCAAGACTTGCGAGATCACGATCACCGTGAGCATGCCCAGCAGAGCCCCCACCATGAGTTCGATCAGAGTGAAGCCGCCTTGGTTGCGTGAAGCCGAACCGCTCTGGCTTGCGAATAGGTGGGTGGAGGGCTTATGCATCGCAACTCCCGATCATTTGTTGATGTTGGGCGCAACGGTCGTCTGGGTGACGAATTTGTGCGTATCGCCGCCGGGCGATTTCCAGGTGATGGTGACGGTCACATCGGCTTCACCGGTGTTGACGTCGATGTTGCTTGCCTCAACTTTGCCGGATCCGTTGGGCAGCGAGGCCGCCACTTTGGTTTGCCATTCTTGGCACAGTCCGGCGGTGCTGCACTTGGATTCAGTGAACTTGCCCACCTCGGAGTGCTGCGCCCACATCAACCCGATCAGTTCGTTGGCCAGATAGCTGGCGTCGGCCCGGATTTTTGACTCTGTCTGGTTGCGTGTCATGCCCGCCTGCAAGCCAACCAAGGCCAGCACCCCGACCGAAAACAGCAGGATGGAAACCAATACGTCCATCAGAACGAAGCCGCTCTGCTGGTTTGGATGGGGCGCACGAACGGCGCCCGAATGAGGGTGGCGCGTTAACATTTTCTGGGGTCGTCCGAACTGAGGTTGGGGTTGGGGTCGCACATGCGAACCATGCCTTGGGGCGTGATGCGCACGCTCAGATCGCGATAGGTGACGCCATCGGCCAAACCGGTCACATCAATTTGGCTGATGGATTGAGAGCCGTCCGCATTGGCCATCACGCGCCCGAAGCCGTTGAAGGTGAGAGAGGTTGCCGCGGTAGCGGTCGAATCGACGGCAGAAAGGGATACCCGGGCGCCGGCATCACCGCTGGTACGCGCCGTGATGATCATGGGCGCGGTGGTATCGGATGGCGCTTGGTCGCACTGGCCGGTGGGGTTGCTGATGGCCACAATCCAGGCACTGCTGGTGCTTGACAGCGTGCAGTTGGCGCTCATGGCGTGGTCGGAGTCGCTCGAAACAAGAAAGAACGACACCGGTTGATTGCGGCGGATTGCTTCGCTGCGGGCAATCTGAATGCCGCTTTGAATGGCTTCGGTGGTGCCGCGGATGCGAGTGTTATCCATCCAGGTGCCAATGCTGGGTAGGGCTGCGGCCAGCAAAATGCCGAAGATGGCCATGGCAATGGCCATTTCGATCATGGTGAAACCGCGTTGATGCGGTGAGTTCAGTCGGGTCAGCATGTGCTCCCCTTGCTCAGCCAGCAGGTGGCTGCAGGCGTTTGTGTGGTGTTGGCAAACTTGGTTGTGGTGCGGTTGCCGTTTTCGTTGATGGTGTAGTCGTTGCCCGCCGCGCCGTTCTGGCCAGTAGCCGTGATCGTGTAGCCTTGGTTGCTGTTGTTGGTCACACAGCTGTAGGTGAAATATTGGGTTGCGGCGAAGCCATTCCAGGTGTTGGCCGACGCATCCGTCGCGCAAGTCGTTCCGGTGCCGTAGTTGCGGTTGTCCTGGTAGTACTGTTCCATCCGGTTGCGGAAGGAAGACAGTTGGCCGAACGCTTCCTGGACCTGGCCTCGACGCACGTAGTCGGTGTAAGCCGGGTAGGCGACCCTGGCCAGAATGCCAATGATGGCCACCACGATCATCACCTCAATCAGAGTGAAGCCGGCGGCGAGTTGGCGGTGCGAGATGCGGTTCGAGAGGCCCATGGCAAAACTTCCTTCGTTCGAGGACATGATGACTTCGTCCGAACGATTCTAGGAAGGCGCCCTAGGCGGGGATGCCGCGAAAACTGTGCAAAAACAGACGCATTAGCGCCCTTTTGTAGCATGTTTCAAGATGTTTTTTGCAGATTTCTGCTGTGCTGCAGGATGCCCTGACGTTGCGTGATTTTTCAGCAGCAGCGCATCAGCCTTGCGTCATGGGACGGTCGGGGTTGGCGCACCATTCGCTCCACGATCCGGCGTACAGGCGCGAGCCTGGCAGGCCTGCGTGGTCCATGGCCAGCAGGTTGTGGCAGGCGGTCACGCCCGAGCCACATTGGTGAACGATGGAGTCTGCCGCAATCGCGCCCAGCAGGGTCGTGAATTCTTCACGCAAGGTGGATGCAGGCTTGAAACAGCCCGATTCGGTCAGGTTCAGCTTGAAGAATCGGTTGAGGGCGCCCGGAATGTGTCCGCCAACGGGGTCCAGGGTTTCGTTTTGGCCGAGGAACCGGTCAGGGGCGCGGGCGTCGATCAGTTGCAGTGGGCCGCCGGTCTGCAAAGAGGTCAACACCTCTGCGCTGGTGACGGGCGCCTGGGCGTAGGGGGCTCTGGTCAGGCGGGGCACGGTGTGCTGTGTGCGCGATTCGACAAGGGGGCTTGCTGAGGTTGTTGTTGCCGCTTCGATTGGGCCCTGAGCCTGCTGCCAAGCGGACCATCCGCCGTCCAGCACCACCACATTCGCATGGCCCCACCAATGCTTCAACATCCACCACAAGCGGGCAGCAAACATGCCGCCGGCGTCGTCGTAGGCCACCACCAGGGTCTCTGGTTGAACACCCCAGCGTTGCAGTGTGCGTGCAAAGGCGTCCGCCTCGGGCAAGGGGTGGCGCCCATTCGTGCCGGTTTGGGTGCCAGACAGGTCCAGATCCAGATGCGCATAGACCGCACCAGGAATGTGTCCTTGCTGCCATGCTTGTTGACCCGCTGCGGTATCTGCCAGGTTGAATCGACAGTCCACCACCCGCGTTCGGCTTTGCAACGCGGGGGCGGCGAGTCGGGCAGAGAGTTCTGGCGCGGCAATCAATGGGCTGGACATGGTGCACTCAGTAGCAGGGGGCTGGGCTTAGAACAAGGCCATGCTCAGTTTGCGGCGGTATTGGTCAATCACCGGGTCGTTCGAAATGACCTCGTGCTTGCCGGCAATCTCCAGTTTGGGCTTGCCATCGGCGGCGCCTGCCGCTGCGGGAGAGGGCTTGACCGGCGGCTTACTCATCACCTCCAGCAAGGCCACATAGGTTTTGCGCGCGGCCTCGTCGTTCCACTTCTTGTCGCGCATGATGATTTCCAGTAGCTCGTCCATGGCCAGGGTGAACTCGCCGGCGGCGATCAGAATCTGTGCCAACGCCAGGCGGGCGTCGAAATCGCGCTTGTTGGTGGCAATGGCGGCTTGCAGCTCTTCCACGGGCCGCGCGCCTAGCGCAGCCAGCACCGAGTCGATGTAGCGGCCAAATGCGGCCACGCGCGGCTCGGGAATGGGGCCAGACGCGCGCGCGGCCACCGGCTCGAAAATTTCCTTGGCACCCACGACCTGGCCGTGTTGCAGCAACAGCTTGATCAGATCGAAGCGGGCCTCGTCGTTGGCGGGGTCGCGCTCCAGGGCTTCCAGTAGTTTCGACACGGCCGTTTCCGTGTCGCCTGCCGCGGCGGCCTCTTCGGCTTCCAGCGTTTCCTCTTCCGAGGCGATTTCACCTTCGGAGGGCACGTGCTTGGCCAGGAATTCGCGAATCTTGGCCTCGGGCAGGGCGCCCACGAACCCGTCAACGGGCTGGCCGCCCACGAACATCACGCAAAACGGAATGGAGCGCACGCCAAACATCTGCGAGAGCTGGCCGGCGATTTCTGGCTGGGTATCGGCGTTGACCTTGGCCAGCTTGAAGCGGCCGGCGTATTCCACCTCGAGTTTTTCCAGAACCGGGCCCAAAGACTTGCAGGGGCCGCACCATTCGGCCCAGATGTCCAGCAAAATGGGTTGCTGAATCGAGTCCTTGATCAGATCGCTTTCGAAGTTTTCCAGGGTGATGTCGATCATGGGATCCCAGGCTAGCGCCTAAAATTGCAAGTTTGATGAAACAAGGAGCGAGCCGTGACTGACACGACTCCTGCCAATGGCGTAAAAGTGGGTGTGGTGATGGGTTCCAGCAGCGACTGGGACGTCATGCGCCACGCTGCTGAGATTCTGACCGAGTTTGGGGTGCCTTTCGAGGCCAAGGTGGTTTCTGCGCACCGCATGCCCGACGACATGTTCCGTTACGCGGAAGCGGCCCAGGGCCGTGGCCTGGTGGCCATCATCGCCGGGGCCGGCGGTGCGGCGCATTTGCCCGGCATGGTCGCGGCCAAGACCACGGTGCCCGTGTTGGGCGTGCCCGTGCCTTCGCGCCACCTGCAAGGTGTCGATTCCTTGCATTCCATCGTGCAAATGCCCAAGGGCATTCCGGTGGCCACGTTTGCCATCGGCACCGCCGGTGCGGGCAACGCGGCCCTGTTTGCCGTGGCCATGTTGGCCTCGGGCAACCCCGAGTTGCTGGCCAAGCTGGAAGCCTTCCGTGCACGCCAGACCGAAGTGGCGCGTGCCATGACCCAAGACCTCACCATGGACCCGAAGGCATGAGCCAGTCTGACGTGATCCTGCCAGGCGCCACCTTGGGCGTGATGGGCGGCGGCCAACTGGGCCGCATGTTTGTGCACGCCGCGCAAGCCATGGGCTACAACACAGCCGTGTTGGATGCCGACCCCACCAGCCCCGCTGGCCTGGTGTCGCACCACCACATTCGCACAGGGTATCTAGACGAAGCCGGTTTGAAAGAACTGGCCGCGCAATGTGCTGCCGTGACCACCGAGTTCGAAAACGTGCCCGCCCAGGCGCTGGACCAACTGGCGCAGACACGTCCTGTGGCGCCCGCCGGTTCGGCCGTGGCCATTTGCCAAGATCGCGCCAAAGAGAAAGCCCATTTCGTGGCCTGTGGTGTGCCCTGTGCGCCGCACGCCCTCATTGAAACGCCAGAGCAATTGGCGGCGGTGTCGGAAGACCTGCTGCCCGGCATTTTGAAGACCGCCCGCCTCGGTTACGACGGCAAGGGCCAGGTTCGCGTCAAGACCCGTGCTGAACTCAACGCGGCGTGGGAAGAGTTGCAGCGCGTGGGCTGTGTGCTGGAAAAGATGCTGCCGCTGGCGTATGAAGTCAGCGTCATCGTGGCCCGTGGCCGCAATGGCCAGGTCGTGCATTTCCCGCTGCAGCAAAACCTGCACCGTGATGGCATTCTGGCTGTGACCACGGTGCCGGCGCCCAGCGTCAGCGCCGAGGTGTCGCAACGCGCGTACGAAGCCGCGCACCAGATTGCCTCGTCCATGGGTTATGTGGGCGTGTTGTGCGTGGAGTTTTTTGTGCTGCAAGACGGCAGCATCGTCGCCAATGAAATGGCGCCGCGCCCGCACAACTCCGGGCACCACACCATTGATGCCTGCGACGTGTCGCAGTTCGAGTTGCAAGTGCGCGCCATGACCGGCTTGCCTTTGGTTGAGCCCCAGTTGCACAGCCCTTGCCACATGCTCAACTTGCTGGGCGACCTGTGGTTCCCGGCGGGCGTCACCTCGCAGCAAGAGCCTAACTGGGCGGCCGTGCTGGCCTTGCCGGGCACCCACTTGCACCTGTATGGCAAGACCGAAGCCCGCAAGGCGCGCAAGATGGGCCACCTGACGGTGACCGCCTCCACCGCCGAACAAGCCCGTGCTGTGGCCCTGCAAGCCGCCGCCATTTTGGGCATTGAGCCTTTCTGATTCCCAACCCATGCGTGTTCTGAACCCTCAAACCCAAGCCGATGCCATTGACCTGGCTGCTCAGCGCCTGGCCGATGGTGGCTTGGTGGCACTGCCGACGGAAACCGTGTACGGGCTGGGGGCTCGGGCCGACGACGACGATGCCGTGGCGCGCATCTTCGCGGCCAAGGGGCGACCCAGCAACCACCCCTTGATCGTGCATGTGCCCAATGTCCATGCGGCCATGTGTTTTGCCTCGGCCATCCCTCCGGCGGCTCAACGCCTGATGGAGGCCTTCTGGCCAGGGCCCTTGACCGTCATCGTGCCGCGTCATCCTGATTGCGCTGTGGCCGCTGCAGGGGGGCAGCACTCGATTGGCCTGCGCTGCCCGGATCACCCCACGGCTTTGCGCCTGTTGGAGGCCGCGGGCAAATTGGGTGTGACCGGTGTGGCCGCGCCCAGTGCCAATCGCTTTGGCCGTGTCAGCCCGACGCGGGCCGAGCATGTGGTCAGCGAATTTGAAGGGCAAGGCGACGGCTTGGATGAGGTGTGGGTGCTAGACGGCGGGGCTTGCGATGTGGGCATCGAGTCCACCATCGTGGACTGCTCGCGTGGCTACCCCGTGCTGCTGCGCCCCGGCCAGATCACGCTGACCCAGATTCAGGCCGTGACCGGCGAGAAGGTGGGGGTGTCGACCCCAGAAAAGCCCGATGCATCGGCCCCGCGTGCCTCGGGCACCCTGATGGCGCATTACGCGCCGCGCGCCAAAGTGCGGCTCATGACGCTGGATCTGTTGATGGTGGCCTTGGATGCCTTTGAGCTGGAGGTCAAGGAGCACCCGGCACTCTTGCACGAATCGCGTCCGCGTTTGGCGGTGTATTCGCGCAGCCTGTGGGCGCATCGCGGCAGCATTTCCGGTGTGGTGCACCGCGCCATGCCGCCCGAGCCTGCCGCCGCTGCCCATCATTTGTTTGCCGACCTGAGGGAACTGGATGACCTGGGCGTGGAACTCATCTGGGTTGAAGCCCCCCCTGAGGAGCAAGCCTGGGCCGGGGTGCGTGATCGCCTGACCCGTGCTGCGGCGGCCTGAGTGCCGAAACTGGCCCGCGAAGCGGGTATTCTTGCGGCCTGACCGTCGTCACCGTTGCGTTTTTGGAGCCTCCATGTCCCGCTTTTCCTTTCCAGCCCTGTCCCGCTCTGCACGTCGTGCGGGGGGTGTGCTGGCTACTTGTCTGGCTGCGGCCTCGATGGTCAGCTGCGGTGGCGGCACGCAGGCCAAGCGCTTCGAGCCCGAATCGTTCGTGGTGTTTGGCGATGATTTCGCGCTGGTCAAGACCGACAGTGCGCGCTACAACATCAACACCTTTCGCTCGGGCAGCACGTCGACCTACACCTGCAATTCGCAAATCAGCTGGGTGATCTTGTTGGCGTTCGATCTGGGCTTCAAGTTCGCGACCGAGTGCCCCGACTGGAACGCCGCCGGCGAGAAAACGGCCGTGATGCTGGCCAATGATCCCACCACGGTGGGGTTGACCGCCACAGAAATCGACACGGCCGTGGCCCATGCCGGAGCCAATGCCGTGCTGACCACCATTCAGAACAACCGTGGGCTGTTCAATGACAAGGCCCTGGTCACGGTGTCGGTGGGGCGCGCCGACATCGTCAAGGCTTACTTCACCTACCTCGATACGCCAGATTCGGCCACGCTGTCGAGCCTGGTTTCGCAACTCAAGACCTTGGGGGGCAACTTTGCCGCAGGCCTCAAGCCTGTGGTTAGCAGCGGGGCGCGCATGATGGTCGTGCTCACGCCGAACCTGGGTGAATCGCCGCTGGCCAAGTCTGATGCGGCAAACCTGACGCGCAACAAGGAAGCCTTGTCCACCCTCAGTAATGCCTTCAACGATGGGTTGACCTTTGCGCTCACCACCAACGGCTATACCGGCCAACAGGTGGCGCTGGTGGATGTGCCTCGGGTGCAGAAATCGGTGTTGGCCAGCTACACCACCTATGGGTACTCCGACATCGACACCTCGGCTTGCCCTTCGCCGCAAACCGTGGCGCCCTTGTGCGAGTACAGCTCGCTGACCGATGTCAATGTGGTGTCCACTCACCTGTGGTCTGACCCCACTCACCTGAATGTGGCGTTTGACGCCACCATTGCTTCGACGGCCTATTCGGCCTTCCGCAATCACCCCTTCTGATCACCTCTGCTGGGTGTGCGCGGAGGGGCGCGGCGGCCAAACCACAGCCGCATCCCCAGAATGCCGGAAGCCAGTGTCAACGTGATGGCGTTGGCGATGGTGACCGGCAACGATCCCACTGACAGGCCGTAGACCAGCCACAGCGCCACGCCCAGTGTGAAGGCGCTGTACATGCCCAGTGAAATGCCGCTGACGTCGCGGGTGCGAAAGGTCAGCCAGGCTTGGGGTACAAATGAGCCGGTTGTCAGGCAGGCGGCGGCCATGCCCAGCCATTCAATCTGTTGCGGTGTCATGGGGTGCGAATGTCGTGAACCGTCCAGCTTAACAGGGCGTCGAGCAAAGGCCGTGCGTGTTCGGCGCTGGGGCCGTTGACCACGCCCACCACCACATAACGTTGTCCGGATTCGCCATCGGCAATACCGGCCAGGGCGCTCACGCCGTCCAGCGAGCCGGTTTTCAGGTGCACTCGGCCAGCCGCGCCATTGAGTCGGCGGGCGGTGCCATCGGTGCCGGCCACCGGCAGAGACGACACAAATTCAGGCATCAGTGGGCTGGCCCACAAGGCCCGCAGCCAGCGCGCCACGCAACGCGCACTGGCGCGCTCTTGTCGCGATAGCCCCGATCCGTTGTCCAGCACCAGGCCCTCCCCCTCGCAGGCTGACTTGCCATTGGCGTCGCGGGTTTGGCTCTGCACCTGCTGGCTGACCGCCTGGCGAGCCCGCTCCAGCGTGGCTGGGGCGCTGGCGTCGGTGGTCCCCAGTGTCAGGAACAGTTGACGGGCCATCACGTTGTTGCTGAACTTGTTGATGTCGTAGATCACCGAGGTTAAGGGGGGAGAGCTCCAGCTCATCCAGGGCGCCAAGCCTGCGGGCCACGCGCCATCGCGCACGCTGCCATTGAGGTGTCCGCCCATCTGGCCCCAGGCCCCGGTGATCAGACGTTCGGCGTAGTCATTGGCGTTGTCGCCGGTCCAAAGCAGGGGCCAGTCTTTCTCTTCGCAGCCGCGTGGGTAGGGCCCTTTGATCTCGATGCGCCAGTTTTGTCGCTCAGGTGTGCGAGCGGTGCCATCGGGCTGCAACGACAGCGTCAGCGCTTCGCGCCAGTCACCGCAAGTGGGGCTGTCGACCAGCCGCGTGCGGTTGATCAACTCCATGCCGCCCAGTTGCGGCTCCAGGGTGATGCGAACCTGCCCGGGGCGAACGTCGTCCGGGCGAAAGCGCAAGATCAGGGCGCGATGGTTCAACAGCAGGGCGTCGGGACCGGCGTTGTACGGCTTCAGGGATCGGCCGTCGAAGGCTGCCGGATCGTGTTGAGGCACTTGAAAGCGCTGTCGGTCCAGCACGATGTCACCATGGATGTCGTGCAGGCCGGCGGCCCGCCAGCGCGCCATGAACAGGTGCCAGCGTTCCAGCACCAGAGCCGGGTCACCCGAGCCCCGGAGATAGAGTGGCCCACGCAAAATGCCGGCCGGGGTGATGCTGCCGCCCAAGCCCACCTCGGTTTTCCAGGTGAAAGCCGGCCCCAGTATTTGCAAGGCGGCGCCCGTGGTGAACACCTTCATGACAGACGCCACCGAGCGCGACAGATCGCCTTGAATGGCCAGCCGCTCGCCGTTGCCCGAAAGGGGTAGAACCAACATGGACACCGCTTCGGGCGGCACGCCGGCCTGGCGCGCTTGTTGTGCCAGGGCCGGGGGCCAGGAAGATTCCACGGCCAAGGGGCTGTCGTTGGTCGAGCCAGCCGCTTGGGCGGGGCTCTGCAAGGTCAGCCCCATCAAGGGCAGCCCGAAGAAGGCCAGCCGCCAAGCGGTGGTGCGCAGGAATGAACGGTCAGGCCATAGCATGGTCTCATCATAGAGGCCCCGGGGCTTACACTTGCGGCCATGTCTGTCTCCTCGCCCGTTTTGATCGCTCTGGATACCGCCACCGACCGTGTGCATCTGGCCCTGGTGGCCGGGGCTCAAACCTGGGTGGCCGATTTGCCTGGCGGGGCGCAAGCCTCGGCGACCTTGCTGCCGGCCTTGCAGGATTTGTTGGCGCAATCGCAGCGCGCGTGGACCGATGTCGACGCGATTGGCTTTGGCTCAGGGCCGGGGGCCTTCACCGGCTTGCGCACAGCCTGTTCTACCGCTCAGGGGCTGGCCTTGGGGCTGGATTGCCCGGTCATTGCCATCGACACCCTGATGGCGGTGGCCGAAGATGCCCGTGCCAGCGACCCCTCGGCCTGGTCTGAAGGTGATGTGGTCTGGGTGCTGCAAGACGCCCGGATGGACGAACTCTATGTGGCGGCGTACGCCTGGCAGTCACAGCGTTGGGTGGCCGTGCAGGCACCCCAGTTGTGGGCGCTGACGGAGCCCGCCCACCGCTGGGCGCAGCAGGCGCCAGCGCATCTGGCGGGCAGCGGCTTGCAGGCCTACCCGGATGCGTTTGCCTCGGTGGCGGAAGGGGCCCGCTGGACCCATGCGGCACCGCGTGGTGCGGCGCTGGCCGAATTGGCTCGCCAGGCCTGGTTGCGGCAGGAGGTGGTGGATGCCGCCTTGGCCTTGCCTCGCTACGTGCGCGACAAAGTGGCGCAGACCACGGCTGAACGGATGGCCGCGCGCGCATGACAGCCTTGCCTTTGACCGCTGCGCATTTTGTCGATCGGCCCATGACCGAGGCGGACATTCCCGCCGTGCGGGCCATGGAAACCCAGGCCTGCCTGCATCCGGTGCATGCCTGGAGCGAAGACAACTATCGCTCGTCCATGCGCGCCGGGTATTGGGTGCGCGTGCGCTGCGACGCGGCCTCGGGGCGTGTGGTGGCGGTGTGCGTGGCCATGGATGGGGTCGATGAAATGCACCTGCTCAACATCGCGGTGGACCGCGCCTGGCATGGCCAGGGCGTGGCCCAGTCCCTGTTGTCGGTGCTGTACGAACTGTGTCTTCAGCGCGGTGCGCGTGCCCTGTGGCTCGAAGTTCGCCCCAGCAACGAACCCGCCCGCAAGCTCTATGCACGGGAAGGGTTTGAATCCATCGGGGTGCGCAAGAACTACTACCCTGCGCCACAGGGGCGTGAAGACGCCTTGGTCATGCGGCGCTGGATCACAACCGAACCGGAGGCCTTGTGATGCGCTGGAGCGAACGCCAACGCGCCATGCTGCGCGAAATGGGCCTTCCGCCGTTCTGGCCGGTAGAGGCTGAGGTGGTCGAGGCTTCGCAGGAACATGCCACGCCCGACCGAGTGGATGTGGCCCCGGTGGTCGCACCCGTCGCCGCAGCGGAAGCTACGGCGGCCATGCCTGCGGCAGCGCTCACCTCAGATCGCGTGGCGCCGTCGCGCCCGACACCCGCGAAGTCTCAACCCCTGGCTGTTGCCGAGTTGCTAGACGCCACGCCACGTCCGGCGCGGCCTGCCGGAGTGGAGTCCATGGATTGGCCTGCCCTGCGTGACGCGGTGGCAGGCTGTCAGGCTTGCGGCTTGTGTGAAAGCCGCAAGCAGACGGTGTTCGGTGTGGGGAACATCGAGGCCGAGTGGATGATCGTGGGAGAAGCGCCAGGTGAAGAGGAAGATCGCCAAGGTGCGCCGTTCGTGGGCCGGGCCGGACAGTTGCTCGACCGCATGCTGGCGTCCATCGACCTGACCCGAAGTGACGATGTGGCGGCGCGCCAAGTATTCATCGCCAACGTGCTCAAGTGCCGCCCTCCGGCCAACCGCAATCCTTTGCCTCAGGAAGTGGCGCAGTGCGAGCCCTATTTGTTGCGGCAAATGGCCCTGGTTCGGCCCAAGGTCATCCTGGCCATGGGGCGCTTCGCTGTGCAGTCGCTGCTGAAAACGACCGATGCCATCGGGCGTTTGCGTGGCCGCGTGCACGAGGTGCAGGGCATTCCGGTGGTGGTCACCTACCACCCGGCCTACCTGCTGCGCAACCCGGCGGACAAGGCCCTGGTCTGGGAAGACCTGTGCCTGGCGCGCGAGGTCTGGGCCCAAGCGGGCCGTGAGGGCTCGTCCGACTGACGGTCTTCAATCGTCAATGTAGCGCTTGCGGCGGAACCACCAAACCAGCGTCGCGACCACCAGGACCATCATCCCCATCGCCACCCAGAAGCCTGCGTTGGCGTGGATCAGGGGCAGGTTGTCGAAGTTCATGCCGAAGACCCCGGTGATCAGGTTCAGCGGCAGGAAGATGGCGGTCAGCACGGTCAGGGTGCGCATGATGTCGTTGGTGCGACTGCCCAGTGCCGAGAAGTGCATTTGCACAGCGCTTTCCGCCGACGTTTCCAGGCGCCGCACATGGCCCAGCACACGCTCGATGTGCTCCTGGACGTCGCGCGATCGCACGCGCAGCACTTCACGTTCGCGGGCGGGGCCCGGCTCGGCGGGCATGGGCCAGTCATCCAGCGCGTCGATCCACTCTTGCACGGCGCTGCGTTGGTCTTCGCAAGTGTCTTCCAGCAAATGCAGCGCGTTGCGAGATTCCAGCAGGGCTTGCCAGTTATTGAAGCGGCGGTTACCTGCCAGCAACTCTTGCTGCAGGTAACCGAACTGCCGGGTCAGCAAGCGGCGCAGGTCCAGATAGCTGTCCACCATGTGGTTGATGATGCGCAGCATCAAGTCCGCTGGGCTGGGGGGCAGCCGCGAGGTGCTGCCGCGGCCATCGTGGCGGGCGGGCGCAGTCGAATCGGACTCCGAATCGGGGCCCGCATTGGGGTCCATGTCGAAATCGGCGTCATTGCGCGCGCGCATGGTTTGGGCCTCGCTGCGCAATGACTGATTCACCATCTGCGCCAATCGGCCTTCGAAAAAATCGCGAACCGAGCAGTCTGCCGGGTGCACCGTCAGCAAGATGCGATCGAACACCGCAAACCCGACCGGGCTGGTGTCGATGGCCGCAATGGCCTGGCGTGCGGTGGACACCGTGCCTTTGTCGTCGTCCAGAAACAGGCGCTCTGAACCGTGGCCGGCAGCCAGGCGGCGAAACACCAGCAGGTCATACCAGGAGGTGTAGTCGTACTGCGAAGGCAGTTGAGGGTTCAGCAAGTCGGTGGCGTGCAGGTCCACCAAGCCGCCGCCAGCAAGCCGGTGCAAGGCCTGCTGCACTTCAGGCAGGCCCACCTCAAAGCGCCGACGGGCCGTGGTCACCCACAAAAAACCGGTGGCCGGCATCTTCTCAGGCCAGCCATCGAGTTCGGTAAACCGATCATTGATCAGGAAAAAACGCACAGCCCCTCCACTCGGGATCGCGACGCCGGTCGCGTCTTTGCGGCGCGCCCCCTGATGATCAACCGCAAATCACTTGCGCAGTTGGGCCGCCGCATCCAGTGCGAAGTATGTCAGGATCCCGTCGGCCCCCGCCCGCTTGAAGGCCAGCAGGGCTTCCATCATGCAGGCGTCGTGGTCCAGCCAGCCATTGGCGGCAGCGGCCTTGATCATGGCGTACTCGCCACTGACCTGGTAGGCGAAGGTGGGCACCTTGAACTCGTCTTTCACGCGGCGAACGATGTCGAGGTAGGGCATGCCGGGCTTGACCATGACCATGTCAGCGCCTTCGAAGATGTCCATGGCCACTTCGCGCAGGGCTTCGTCGGTGTTGCCCGGGTCCATCTGGTAGACCTTCTTGTTGCTCTTGCCCAGGTTGCCGGCCGAGCCCACCGCGTCGCGGAAGGGGCCGTAAAACGCGCTGGCGTACTTGGCGCTGTAGGCCATGATGCGGGTGTGAATCAACCCTTGCGATTCCAGCGCCTGGCGGATGGCGCCAATGCGGCCGTCCATCATGTCGCTGGGGGCGACGATGTCGACGCCCGCTTCCGCTTGAATCAGCGCCTGGCGCGTCAGGGCCGCCACGGTTTCGTCATTCAGGATGTAGCCGGTTTCGTCAATCAGGCCGTCTTGTCCGTGCGTGGTGTAAGGGTCCAGCGCCACATCGGTCATCACGCCCAACTCGGGGTAGCGACGCTTGAGTTCACGAACCGTGCGCGGCACCAGACCATCGGGGTTCCAGGCTTCGACGCCGTCGGGGGTTTTCAACGCGCTGTCGATCACCGGAAACAAAGCCAGCACCGGCACGCCCAATTCCAGGCAACGTTCGGCTGCGGCATACAGGGCCGTCCGCCCCAGTCGTTCCACCCCCGGCATGGAGGCCACGGCCTGCGTGCCTTCATCTTGATCAAGGATGAACACCGGGTAGATCAGGTCGGCCGAAGTGAGCGCATGCTCACGAACCAGGCGGCGAGAGAACTCGTCTTTACGCAAACGGCGGGGGCGGTGCTGGGGGAAATGCTGCAGGTACGACATGATCCGGAGGCGGTCAGCCCAATGTGAAGGAATGCAAAGGAGCGGAAAAATCAGCCAAAAAACAGGCAAATCCGGACAAAGGGACAACACAAGTTGTCGCCACGGTCCTATAATTCGCCTTGAATGATACGCCGCAAGGCCTCATTCCCTGCTTTTCCTCCCTGAGCAGGTGCCTTACCGTGATGACAGCGTTAAGGCTTCACAGCCCCAGCGTTTGCTGGGGCTTTTTTTTTTCCTGTTCAGGCGAAGGTGAGGGCACTTTTTTGCAGCGCAGCAACCACGTTGCATCTTATGCCTGCAGGCAAGGCGGGCGCCAGTGGTCATAATGACTTCATGCTCTGGATCAAAGCCTTTCACATCATTTTTGTCGCCAGCTGGTTCGCGGGCTTGTTCTATTTGCCTCGGCTGTTTGTGAACCTGGCCATGGTGCCGTCTGACAGCCACGCCGAGCGCGAGCGCTTGTTGTTGATGGCACGCAAGCTCTACCGTTTCACCACCATCTTGATGGTGCCGGCCCTGGTGCTGGGCCTGATTTTGTGGTTGTACTACGGCGTGGGCAAGGGACCGGGGCAATGGTGGTTGCACCTCAAGCTGCTGCTGGTCATCTGCGTCATTGGTTACCAGCACGTGTGCCGCAAGCACCTGCGCGAATTCGAAGCCCTCAAGAACCGGCGCCCACACAAGTGGTTCCGTGTGTTCAACGAAATCACGGTGTTCCTGTTCATGGCCATCGTGATTCTGGTCGTCGTCAAGCCATTTTCGGGTTGACCTGCCCCGGGTGATCGCATGTCTGTGCATCGCAGCTCCGCCTGGCCCCTGACCTGGGTCGCGCTGACGCTGATCACCTACGCCACGCTGCATCCCTGGAACGGTTGGCACTGGCCCGAGCCTCAGGCCTTTTCGTGGGTGCTGCCCAAGCTGCCCCATGAAGTTCTCAACGACCTTATTGGCAATTTGCTGGGCTACCTGCCGCTGGGGCTGGTCATGTGCCTGGCCTTTTTGCGCAGCGGTGTGGGGGTGCTGCGCTCCGCCTTGATGAGCGTGGCGTTCGGTTCGGGCTGGTCCTATGGGCTGGAGCTGATTCAGTACACCCTGCCCGCCCGCGTGCCCTCCATTTCTGACTGGACACTCAACACTCTGGGTGCCGCCTGGGGGGCGCTGGCGGCGGTCACGATTCACGCCCTGGGGGTGGTCGACATTTGGCACCGTTGGCGCGAGAAATGGTTCATCCCGGAGGCCGGGCATGGTCTGGCACTGATCTGGATGTGGCCGCTGGGCCTGTTGTTTCCCCCGCCTCTGCCGCTGGGGCAGGGGCAGTTGTGGCCCACTTTGCGTTTGCACCTGGTGGAATGGACGCACGACACACCGTGGCAAAGCTGGTTGTTGCCCGATGACCCGCTCATGTTGTGGGGACAACTGCACGAAACGGCGGTGCGGCCGGAGTGGCTGGGGTGGACCGAAATTGCCACTGTGGCCTTGGGGCTGATGGCGCCCATGTGCGTGGCCTGCGCTTTTGCTCGACCTCGCTTGACCCGCATGCTGTTGCTGACTGGGGCGGTGTGGGTGGCCGTGGCCACCACCACGGTGTCGACCGCCGTGAACTTTGGCGTTCAGCACGCCCTGACCTGGGTCAGCGTGCCCGTCATCTGGGGGTTGCTGTTGGGGTCTCTGGGCGGTGTGGTGTTGCTCGATCGATCCCGCACCACCTGTGCCGTGCTGGGGGTGTGTGTCTTGTTGGGGTTGATTGCCTTGATTCACCTGGCCCCGGTCGACCCCTACTATGCTCAGACCCTGCAGGCTTGGGAGCATGGCCGTTTCATCCGGTTCCACGGCCTGTCGCGCTGGTTCGGTTTGCTGTGGCCGTATGTGGCCCTGTCCTGGCTGCTGGTGCGCCTGTTTCAGCGCGACACCGGGGCTTGATCCAGATTCCGGCGCGCCAGCGTGGGCGTGCCTACAATGCTTGCCATGAGCTATTACCAGCGACACATCTTTTTCTGCCTGAACCAGCGCATCAACGGCGAAGACTGCTGCGCCGATCGGGGCGCCAAGGCAGGCTTTGACCACTGCAAGACGAAAGTGGCCGCAGCCGGGCTCAATGGTCCGGGGCAGGTTCGCGTCAACAAAGCGGGTTGCCTGGACCGCTGTGCCGGTGGCCCTGTGGCGGTGGTCTACCCGGAAGGGGTTTGGTACACCTTTGTCGACAACGCCGACATCGATGAAATCGTGGAGCGCCATCTCGTCAAGGGCGAGGTGGTCGAGCGTCTGGTGCTGCCGCCCGACGTGGGTCGCTGACCGCCGGGGTCATCCATGCTGGGGCGTCCTGCATCCGAGTTGATCGACGGGCCTGCCGGCGCGCTGGAGGTGGTTGTGGAAGACCCCGCAGATGCGCCGCGTGGGTTGGTGGTGGTCGCGCACCCTTTGCCGACCATGGGCGGCACCATGGACAACAAAGTGGTCCACACCCTGGTGCGGGCCTTTGTTCTGTCGGGTTGGCGGGCCGTGCGCTTCAATTTTCGTGGCGTGGGGCGTTCGGCCGGATCGTGGGACGAGGGCCGTGGCGAATCATCCGACCTGATGGCGGTGGTGGCGCATTTTCGCCAGGCGCCCGAATTGCAAGGCTTGCCCTTGGCATTGGCTGGCTTCTCCTTTGGTGGATTTGTGGCCGCGCAAACCTTCGTGCGGCTGCAGCAGGCGCAAGCCGGTCGGGCTGATGCGGTGGCGGCCGATCGTTTGGTCCTGGTCAGCCCGGCCACCAGCCGCTATACCGTGCCGGCTGTGCCACCCGACACCCTGGTCGTGGAAGGTGAGGCCGATGACGTGGTGCCACTCGATGCCATTTTGGAATGGGCGCGCCCCCAAGGCTTGCCCGTGACGGTGGTGCCAGGCACAGGCCACTTTTTCCATGGACAACTCGGCACCCTGCGTGACGTGGTCAAGCGCCACATTGCGTCTTGGGCCGGGGCTTGATTTCCTACCGCGCACCCTCATTTGCTTCGCATGTCATTTTTCTTTGCACGTCGTTGCGGCCTGACCATGGCCGTCGGGCTCCTGTTCGCCCTGTCGGGCGGCCCGAGTCTGGCCGCAGAGTGGCGTTTCAGCGAACCCAGTGCGGCCATGCCGGCCCCGCCCGAAATCGCGGCGCGGGCCTTCGTGCTTCAAGACCTGGCCACCCACCAGACCCTGGCCGCACGCAATGCCGACCAACGTGTCGAGCCCGCCTCGCTGACCAAGTTGATGGCGGCCTACCTGGTGTTCCAGGCCTTGCGCGATGGCAAGCTCGACCTCAAACAGGCTTTGCCCGTATCCGAGCGGGCCTGGAAAACAGGTGCCAGCAGCGCTACCCGTAGCTTCCTGGTGCGGGACAGCCGCGTGCCGGTGGATGACTTGCTCAAAGGCATGATCGTGCAGAGCGGCAACGACGCCACAGTGACTTTGGCCGAAGGGGTGGCGGGCAGTGTGGAGGCCTTTGTCGAGCGCATGAACCGGCAGGCCCAGGCCTTCGGGCTCAAGAACACTGTGTTTCGCAACCCGGAAGGGCTGGCGGCACCGGGGCATGTCAGCACGGCCCGCGAGTTGTCGATCATTGCGGCGCATCTGGTCACCGACTTTCCCCAGTCTTTGGGCTATTACAGCCTCAAGGACTTTGCCTACAACGGGATCAAACAGCCCAATCGCAACGTGCTCTTGTGGCGAGACCCCTCGGTCGATGGGCTGCAGACCAGCTTCACCGACTCGTCGGCGTATGGTCTGGCGGCGACCTCCCGGCGCGATGTGGCCGGCGCGCCCAGGCGCCTCATCAGCGTGCTGATCGGCGCGACTTCGCCCGAGTCGCGGGCCAATGAAAGCCAGAAGCTGCTGAATTGGGGGCATGGCGCGTTTGACGTGGTCAAATTGTTCGACGCACGCCAGACCGTGACCACGGCGCCGGTTTGGAAGGGGCAGTCGGCCGACGTGCGTTTGGGGCGCCCTGAGCCCTTGCTGATCGTTGTGCCTCGGGGCCAGGGGCCAACGCTCAAAACCTCGGTGACACGCCAAGACCCCTTGTTGGCCCCCATTGCCCAGGGGCAGAAAGTGGCCACCCTGAAAATCACCCTGTCGGGCCAGCCCTGGCAGGATGTCCCCTTGACCGCCCTTGATGCCGTGCCCAGCGCCGGCTGGTGGGGCCGAGCCTGGGACGCGCTGCGTCTGGGCCTGAAATGATGGAACGCTTTGCCATGAACCAACCCGTCAACCCCCGCATTCCGCCGGAAGAGTCGCTGATCCAATACCCTTGCGCCTTTCCGATCAAGGTCATGGGCACGCACGTAGACGCCTTCGTCGAGGCCGTGGTGGCCATCGTCGTCCAGCACGACCCCTTGTTTGACGCCACCACCCTGGTGCGGCGGCCTAGCAGCAGTGGCAACTATCTGGGGCTGACCGTCACGGTCACGGCCACCAGCCGCGAGCAACTCGACAACATTTATCGGAACTTGACCGGCCATCCTCTGGTCAAGTACGTGTTGTGAAGGCGGCGTAAGCCCTGCCCGAAGCTGTCACGCCCCACGCATACAATCATCGTCGTTCTGGCCGGTGCTGCCCGTAAGGGACATCGGCCCTTTGTTTGAAGGAAGAGACCGTGTTTATTTCTGACGCCTACGCCCAAGCTGGTGCCGCGCCTGCCGCTGGTGGCGGTATTGCCCAATTCCTGCCACTGATCCTGATGTTCGTGGCCCTGTATTTCCTGATGATCCGTCCGCAAATGAAGCGCCAGAAGGAAACCAAGGCGATGCTCGACGCGCTGGCCAAGGGCGACGAAGTCGTGACTCAAGGTGGCCTGGTCGGCAAGATCACCAAGTTGGGCGACACCTTTGTGAACCTCGAAGTGGCCAACAACGTCGAGTTGCAAGTGCAGCGCGCTGCGGTCATTCAAGTCCTGCCCAAGGGCAGCTACAGCAAGTAAGCCGCAGGGCATCATCATGAACCGCTACTCTTGGTGGAAATATCTGATCCTCGCCGTGGCTTTGCTCATCGGCCTGATCTACACCTTGCCCAACTTCTTCGGCGAAGCGCCGGCCGTGCAACTGTCCAGTGGCAAGGCCACGGTCAAGCTTGGGTCCGAGGCGGTTAGCCAGGTCGAGGCTGCGCTCAAGCAGGCCGGCATTTCGGCTGACTTCGTTGAATTCGAAGGCAATTCCATCAAGGCGCGGTTCAAAGATACCGACACCCAGATCAAGGCCCGTGATGCGATCAGCAAGGCCTTCAACCCCGATGCGGCCGATCCGCACTACATCGTGGCCTTGAACCTGCTGTCGCGCTCGCCCCAGTGGCTGCGCGCCTTGCATGCTCAGCCCATGTACCTGGGCTTGGACTTGCGTGGTGGCGTGCACTTCCTGATGCAGGTCGACATGAAGGCCGCCCTGAGCCAGAAGATCGAAAGCCTGACGGGCGACATCCGCACCCTGCTGCGCGACAAGGACATCCGTCACAGCGGCATCCGCCGTGATGGCGACAGCGTGATCGTGCGCTTCCGCGAGGCCACCGTGCGCCAGGCTGCGCGCGTGGTGCTGCAAGACTCCGTGGGCGATCTGCAATGGATTGACGGCACCGATGCCGGGTCCGAGGACCTGACCCTGGTGGGCACCCTCAAGCCGCAATCGACCCGCACCATTCAAGAGCAGGCCCTCAAGCAAAACATCACCACCCTGCACAACCGGATCAACGAGTTGGGCGTGGCGGAACCCGTCATTCAGCAACAAGGTCTGGATCGCGTGGTGGTGCAGTTGCCTGGCGTGCAAGACACAGCCAAGGCCAAGGACATCATTGGCCGCACCGCCACCCTGGAAGTGCGCATGGTGGAAGACACCGCCGAGGCCATGGAGGCCGTCAAGGGCGGCCCCGTGCCCTTTGGCATGGAGCGTTACCAGGAGCGTGGCGGCATGCCCATCATCGTCAAGCGCCAAGTGGTGCTGACCGGTGACAACCTGACCGACGCCCAACCCGGCTTCGATGAAAACCACGAAGCCGCCGTGCACCTGACCCTCGATGCCCGGGGCTCCCGCATCTTCCGCGACATCACCCGCGAAAACATTGGCAAGCGCATGGCCATCCTCTTGTTCGAAAAGGGCAAGGGCGAGGTGGTGACTGCGCCAGTTATTCGCGGTGAAATCGGTGGGGGCCGCGTTCAGATTTCGGGCCGCATGAGCACCGAAGAAGCGGCCGATACCGCGCTGCTGCTGCGCGCCGGCTCGCTGGCTGCGCCCATGGAAATCATCGAAGAACGCACCGTGGGCCCCAGCCTGGGCGCGGAAAACATTGCGCAGGGCTTCAACAGCCTGGTGTACGGTTTTGCCGCCATCGCGGTGTTCATGGTCCTGTACTACCTGCTGTTCGGTCTGTTCTCGACCTTGGCGCTGTCGGTCAACCTGCTGCTGCTGGTGGCGGTGTTGTCCATGCTGCAAGCCACGTTGACCCTGCCGGGCATTGCGGCGATTGCGCTGACCCTGGGTATGGCCATTGACTCGAACGTGCTGATCAACGAGCGTGTGCGCGAAGAGTTGCGCAATGGCTCGGCGCCCCAGTCGGCCATTGCGGCGGGCTATGAGCACGCCTGGGCCACCATCCTGGACTCGAACGTGACCACGCTGATCGCGGGCGTGTCCCTGCTGGCCTTCGGTTCGGGCCCGGTGCGCGGCTTTGCTGTGGTGCACTGCCTGGGCATCCTGACGTCGATGTTCTCGGCCGTGTTCTTCTCGCGTGGCTTGGTCAACCTTTGGTATGGCCGTCAGAAAAAGCTCAAGAGCGTGTCCATCGGACAGGTCTGGAAGCCCCAGGAATAAGAGGGAGACACCATCATGGAATTTTTCCGTATCAAGCGCGACATTCCGTTCATGCGCCACGCGTTGGTGTTCAACGCGATTTCGTTCCTGACCTTCGCGGCGGCGGTGTTCTTCCTGGTCACCCGGGGCTTGCATCTGTCGATCGAATTCACCGGCGGTTCGCTCATTGAAGTGCAGTACGCCCAAAGCGCTGACCTGAACAAGACTCGCGCCGCGGTCGAATCGCTCGGCTTGGGTGAAGTGCAGGTGCAGAACTTCGGCACCTCGCGCGATGTGCTGATTCGCCTGCCTCTGCGCGGCAACATGAAGCAGACCGAGCTGGTGTCCAAGGTGTTTGGCGCCTTGTGTCAGGCCGAACAAGGGCAGGTTCAGACCAAGGAGTCTGACAAGGGGCCTGCTCAGGTCTGCGTGGCCGCCAACAACGCCAGCCCCGTGACCCTGCAACGCAGCGAGTTCGTGGGCCCTCAGGTGGGCGACGAGCTGGCTCGCGACGGCGCCCTCGCGCTGGGCGTGACCGTGCTGGGCATCATGATCTACCTGGCCTTCCGCTTCGAGTGGAAGTTCTCGGTGGCGGCCATCATCGCCAACTTGCACGACGTCATCATCATCCTGGGCTTTTTCGCCTTCTTCCAGTGGGAATTCTCGCTGTCGGTGCTGGCCGCTGTGCTGGCGGTGCTGGGTTATTCGGTGAACGAATCGGTGGTGATCTTCGACCGGATTCGCGAAGCCTTCCGCAAATACCGCAAGCTCACGACCGCGGAGGTGATCGATCACGCCATCACCAGCACCATGAGCCGCACCATGATCACCCACGGCTGTACCGAAATGATGGTGCTGGCCATGCTGGTGTTTGGTGGCCCGACGCTGCATTACTTCGCGCTGGCGCTGACCATCGGCATTCTGTTTGGCATTTATTCGTCCGTCTTTGTGGCCGCCGCGATTGCGATGTGGCTGGGGGTGACCCGAGAAGACTTGGCGAAAAGCGCCAAAAAAGACGTCGACCCCAACGATCCCCACGCTGGCGCCGTGGTGTAGAGTGGTGTGACGAGTTGATTACAACCCTGGGTGGCGTCTGTTTTGCAGGCGCACCTATGCTGCCGCTTTCATGACGCCTGGTCCGAACCGCGCGCTGGCCTCCCTGGCCCGCTCCTGTTATCTGGATGCCCTGATGCGAGGGGCGGCCGGCTTCGTTCATGCCTGTGCAGAAGGCGCGCGCCGTCTGGCGTCGCAGGCGGGAGAGCCGGCCCTCAATGCCCGCCGGCGTGATCTGGTGTTAGATCTGGCGCCCGCCTTGTCCGCCTGGCAGTTGGGTTTGGAGCAGCGCATCAACGACGCGCTGCAGATCTTGCGCTCTGGCCGTCCGCTTGATTCCCGCATCGAAGGGTCATCCACCTGGGGCCCTGTGGGCCAGTTGTCTCTGGTTGACGACAGTGCGATTGAGCGCGGCTTGATGGTCTCGAATCTGGCGCAAGCCATTTCCGACCTCGCAGGAACCGAATACACCGACCTGAGTTCGCGTTTGCAATCCGTCAGCGGGGCAGCGGCCCTGGGCGAGTCGACTACGGAGGCGGCGGGCGATGTGCTTCGCCCTCAAACCGTTTCGCGTTGGGCCATGGACAGCTGGGTGGCAGCAGGGCTGACCGCATCGCATTGGTCCACCTTGCAAAACGTGTTGCACACCGAGGCTTCGCAGTGGGCGCAAGAGGCGTATCACGAGGCCAATCGCTTGTTGCTCGACAACGGGGTCTGCCCCGAGGTCGATTTGCGGCCGTTCATTCGCCGGGCGCGCAGTGCGCCTGGGGCGATCATGCAGGCCGCGCGGCCTTCGGGGGCCTTGGCTGCAGGCGCCGCCGGGGGCGCAGACCAGGCTGGCGTCATGGCCGCGGGCGCCGGTGTGGTGACCCGCCCGTCGGGTAACAGTGGGCTGCAGCCCTTGGGCCAGCCCTATGACGAAACGCGGCTGATGACCCAGGCGCAGGGGTTTTCTCCGCGCGCGGTGGCCCAGGCGCAGATGACGCTGGGCAAACTCAATCAGGTCGTGGCCCGACAGGTGCCTGACTTTGATCCGACCTTGGCGGTTTCGCCAGGGGCGGCGGCCATGATCGTCAGCCCTGGACTGGGGCAGGCCATTTCGGCTGCGCAGCAGGTGCTGCAGCGCCACACCCGTTCCGATGCGGTGGGCGTGGCCAGTTCGCCTGCGGCCTTGGTGCAAGATCTGCAGCAAAGCCGGCAGTTGCTGAAGAAGGCTGCCGCGACCCCGGTGGAGCGCGCCACCATTGAGGTGGTGGCCTTGCTGTTCCAGCACATCTTGACTGAAGAGCGTTTGCCCGCGGCCATCCGTGTGTGGTTCGCTCGCCTGCAGATGCCGGTTTTGCGTGTGGCGGTGAGCGAGCCAGATTTCTTCGCCACCCTGAATCACCCTGCGCGGGCACTGATTGACCGCATGGGCTCGTGCGTCATGGGCTTTGCTTCGGGCGAACAAGGCAACGAGGGGGCCTTGCACCAGGAAATTCGCCGCATTGTGCAGGTCGTTGAGGCGTATCCCGACACCGGCCGGCGCGTCTTCCAGACGGTGCTGACCGAGTTCGAGAAGTTCCTCGAACGCTATTTCCGCGATGAAAACGAGGCCAGCCGTAAGGGTGTGTCTCTGGCGCAGCAAGTCGAGCAGCGCGAAACCTGGGCCATTCAGTACACGATTGAGCTGCGCAAGATGCTGGAAACGGTTCCCGTGCATGAAGGCGTACGCGAATTCCTGTTCCGGGTCTGGGCCGATGTGCTGGCGCACAGTGCGGTGCAGACCAGCCCGTCCAGCACGGAAACACGTGCGCTCAAACGGGCTGCGGCCGATCTGATCTGGTCAGCCAGCGCCAAGACCTCGCGTGAGGAGCGAGCCGATGTGCTGCGCCGCTTGCCACCTTTGCTCAAGACGGTGCGTGAGGGCATGGCCCGCGCGGGCTTGTCGCAAGAGAAGCAAGACGAGCACATTCATTCCTTGAATTCGGCTTTGGCGGCTGCGTTCTCGGCGAGGTCGGCCGCGATTTCCTCGGCGCACTTGCAAGCTGTCACGGAGCGCCTGGATGCGCTCGATGAAATTCTGCCCAACATTGCCGACATCGAGCTGGACGAGCAAACGCTGCGCGACCTGTCAGGACACGAAAGCGATGACCTGGAAATCGTGGCGGAAGGTGGCACCATGCCCACCCCAGCCATGTTGGGTTGGGCGCGTGAGTTGCACATCGGGGCCTGGTTCCAGTTGGACTACCGGGGCAAGCAAGAGCCGGTTCAATTGGTTTGGCACGGGCTGCAAAAGCAACTGGCTTTGTTCGTGACGCCTGGCGGGCGTGGTGTGTTGTTCCAGTTGCATCGGCTGGCGTCGTTCCTTCAGGCCGGCTTGCTGGTGCCGGTGGAGGAAGAAACGCTCACCACCCGAGCCACGCGCGACGCCTTGGCCAAGCTGGATGCCGATCCCGAACGGCTGTTGAGCTGAGCCGTTGAGTCCTTGAGCCCGCCGTCCGTTTGATGTGAACTCAGGCGGATTCGGTTTGCGAGGACGTGGACGAAGTCTGGCCCTGGCGCCGGCGCTCCGTTTCATGAGCTTGTGCGCGGCGGACCAGTTCGTCTCGAATGGATTGATGGCTTCGGCAGTGCTCTTCCAGTAGCGCGGCAAATCGGTCTTCGGGCATGGGGCGGCCCAGGTAGTAGCCTTGGGCCTCGTCGCAACCATGGTCTTTCAGGAACGTGGCCTGTTCGGCGGTTTCCACGCCTTCGGCCACAATGCCCACTTCCAATCGATGTCCCATGGCGATCAGGGCGCTCACCACGCGGCTGTCGGCATCGGATTGAGGCACCGAGCACAGGAAGCTGCGGTCCAGCTTGAAGCGGTCTACCGGCAGTTCGCGCAGGTAGGCAAAGCTGGAGTAGCCCACGCCGAAGTCGTCAATCGCAATGCTGATGCCGAGCTGGCGCAACTGGTTGAGCAGGTCGGCGGCCCGCAGCGATTCGCGAACGACCACGCTTTCGGTGATTTCGAGCTCCAATGCCGCGGGGGGCAGGCCGGTGTCGCGCAGGGCGGCTGCAACCACGTCCATCAGATCAGGGTGTTCCAACTGAACGGCCGAGAGGTTTACGGCAACGCGCAGGGGCCAGCCGGTCTGTTGGCGCCATTCCTGGGCTTTCTGGCAGGCGCGGCGCAGCACCCATTCGCCCATGCTCACGATCAGGCCAGATTCCTCCGCCAGAGGGATGAAGTCGGCCGGTGGGATCAGTTTGCCGCGATGCTCCCAGCGCAGCAGCGCTTCCACACCGGTGATGCCGCCGTGGTGGCAGTCGAACTGAGGCTGGAAGTGCAGGCGCAGTTCATCGCGCTCCAAGGCCTTATAGAGGTCGTTTTCGAGCTCTAACAGTTCGGGCGAGAGGCTTTGGGTTTGCTGGCTGTAGATGGCCACTCGGTTGCGGCCTGCGTTCTTGGCCTGGTACATGGCCAGGTCGGCGTGGCGCATGAGGGTGATGGCATCGTGTCCGTGCTCAGGGTAGAGCGCCAGGCCAATGCTGGGGGTGACGCGAAGCTCGTGGGGGCCCACGCGCAGGGGCTCGGCAAACAGGTCCAGCACCTTTTGGGCCACACGTTCGCCGTCGGCGATTTCCGAAATGCGGGGCAGCAGCACCACGAACTCGTCGCCGCCCAGGCGGGCCACGATGTCGGAGGTGCGCATGGCGCTGCGCAGGCGGCGGGCCACTTCGATCAGGATGCTGTCGCCAATGTGGTGGCCCAGCGTGTCGTTGAATTTCTTGAAGCGATCCAGGTCGAGGAACATCATCGCCATGTGCAGGCTTTCGCGCTCGGCCTGTTGCAAGCTGGCTTTGAGCAAGTCCTGCAGCATGTTGCGATTGGGTAGCGTGGTCAGCGCGTCGTGCATGGCCACGTGTTGCAACTGGTCTTCGGCATGACGGCGTTGGGTCACGTCGTGGGCCATGGCGAGGTAGCCCGTCAGGCGCCCGGCTTCGTCGGTCAGAACATTGACCAGAATCTCGGCCACGAGGGTTTCGCCATCGGCCCGCACCAGGGTCCATTCGGTGGCGGTGCCGGGTGACTGTTCGGCCAAATAGGGCAGCACCTGCAGCTTGTCGACCGGCTGATTGAGTCGGATGGACAGCATCTGCGCACGGGTGGCCACTTGCTCGGGGTCGAAGAAGCGTTGGGTGGTACTGCGCCCGATCAGTTCGGCTGAGGAGTAGCCCAGCAGCGCTTCACCCGCCGGGTTGATGGCCTGAATGACCCCGTGGGGGCTGAGCATGACGATGGCGTAGGGCGCGTTGTGCACGATGACGCGGCGCATTTCGTCCACCTCAATGAGCTGCCGCTGGGCTTCCAGCACGGCGCGTTCGGCGGTTTGCTGGGCGCTCAGGTCGCGCAGCACGGCGATGTAGACCTTCTGTCCATCGGTTTCCATGCTGTTGACGGACAGGTCCAAGGGGAAGCTGTGACCGTTGACGCGGACCCCTTCGGTGCGGTGGCCCACGCCGTCCAACCCCACGCATTGGGTGGACAGGAAGTCGCCAATGTTTTCGTAGCGCCCGGCGGCGGGAATCAGTTGCCCCAGGTGTCTGCCCACCATGTCAGAGCGGGCGTAGCCGAAAATGTGGCACATCGCCTTGTTCACGCTCAGCAGGTGGCCGGTGGTGGACACCGTCATGATGCCGTCAATGGTGTGGTCGAGCACCGAGCGCAGGTGGGCTTCGCTTTGGCGGGCCTTTTGGCTCAGGTCCAGCGCCATGCGGGTGGCGCGATGGTGTTTGTTGGCCGCGTGGCGCAACAGCAGACCCAAAGCCAGGGAGGCGCTGATGCCGCCCAGCAGCAGGGTCAGCGGGAAGGGGTGCAGCCAGGTTTGTTCAGGGATGGTGCTCGCGGCCTGCCAGCCAGCCCAGGTGCTGGTCAGAAGCCCGCCACCGAGGGCGAGCCAGGCACCGGCCTGCAACCAGCGGGAATCTTTTCGGGCTTGATGGATGTCAGACAGCATGAAAACGAAACCGATACAGACAAAACCACCCCGAGCTTTCCGGGGTGTTCCGCTGTATCGGCTGTCGGCTGTCCTTCCTTGACTAAAGGCTTGCGAGCCTTGCGGGTATTAATGCGCGACTGTGAGCAAATCAGGTGTTGCGGGCCATGGCCATCAGTCGGGCAATGCGTTCTTCGGTGGCAGGGTGTGTGGCAAACAGACCTTTGATGCCCTCTGCGGACAGGGGGTTCATGATCATCATTTGCGCTGTTTCAGGGTGGGCTTCGGCTGCTTCCAGCGGAATGCCGCGGGCGTAGCGGTGGATCTTGTCGAGGGCGCTGGCCAGGGCGCGTGGGTCCCCGCTGATTTCGGCGCCGCCGCGGTCGGCTTCGAATTCGCGGGCCCGGCTGATGGCCATTTGAATCAGGCTGGCTGCCAGGGGGGCCAGAATGGCCACGGCAATGCCGGCCAAGGGGTTGGCTGGGCGGCCTTCCTGGTCGCGGCCGCCGAAAAACATGGCGAAGTTGGCCAGCATGGAGATGGCGCCGGCCATGGTGGCGCTGATGGTGCTGATCAGAATGTCGCGGTGCTTCACGTGGGCCAATTCGTGCGCCATCACGCCGCGCAGTTCGCGCTCACTCAGCACGTCGATGATGCCCGTGGTGGCGGCGACGGCGGCGTGCTCGGGGTTGCGGCCGGTGGCAAAGGCGTTGGGGGCCGCTTCGTCGATCAGGTACACGCGTGGCATGGGCAGGTTGGCGCGTTGGGCCAGCTCTTGCACCATGGCGTAAAAGCGCGGCGCAGTCTGGGCATCGACCTCGCGCGCGTTGTACATCTTGAGCACCATCTGGTCCGAAAACCAGTAGCTGAAGAAGTTCATGCCCAGGGCCACGACCAGGGCCAGCATCATGCCGCTGCGCCCCCCGATCAGGCCGCCAATGGCCATGAACAGGGCGGTGATGGCCGCCATCAGGACGGCAGTTTTCAACATGTTGAACATGGTGGGGGCCTCCTGACCCCGAAAATGACTGTGCGCCAAACAACCGGCCACGCTCGGTGGCCTGAACCTTAGATGTGGGCTCGGCCCCGAAAGTTCAAGGCGGCGGGCCCTTTCTCTCTGTTCAAGCGGCGATCAAGTTGCGCGGCAATTCGCCTGCGGCGTGCAGGAAGTCGCGTGCGGGGATGCGCTTGCCACCTGAGCGCTGCAAGGTGTGTAGGGCCAGGGCCTGTTCGCCGCAGGCCACCACCAAGGTGTCACCTTGGGCGTGCAGCACTTCGCCGGGGGTGCCGGAGCCAGGCACCACGCTGGCCGACCACAGTTTGATGGTGTGCTCACCCAGTGCAAAGGTGCAGCCGGGGAAAGGGTCAAACGCTCTGACCCGGCGCGCGAGGGCGGCGGCAGGCTGCGTCCAGTCGATGGCGGCTTCGGCCTTGTCGATCTTGTGCGCGTAGGTGATGCCTTCGGCGGGCTGGGGCGTGGCCCTCAAGCCACCGCAGGCGGCCAGTTCCAAGGCTTCCACGATCATGCGCCCACCCAGGTTGGCCAGACGGTCGTGCAGCAAGGCGGTGGTGTCGTCGGGGCGAATGGCGTCTTTTTCAATCAGCAGCATGTCGCCGGTATCGAGCCCCGCGTCCATTTGCATGATGGTGATGCCGGTGTCGGCGTCGCCCGCTTCAATGGCGCGGTGAATGGGGGCCGCCCCACGCCAGCGGGGCAGCAGCGAGCCGTGAATGTTCAGGCAGCCCAGGCGTGGCAGGTCGAGCACCCACTGAGGCAGGATCAGTCCGTAGGCGGCCACCACCATCACGTCGGGCTGGGCCGCCTGCAGGGCGGCTTGCGCGGCGCGGGCTTCCTCGGGGTACTTGCCGTCCAGCTTCAGGCTGGTGGGTTGCGACACGGCAATGTCGTGCTCCTGCGCCAGTTGCTTGACCGGGGAGGCCTGCAGTTTCATGCCGCGCCCGGCGGGGCGATCGGGTTGGGTCAGCACCAAGGGCACCGAAAAACCGGCCTGCAAAATGGCTTGCAGCGCTTCGCGGGCAAATTCAGGGGTGCCGGCAAAGGCAACTTTCAGCGGCGCGCTCATGGGTTTATTGCTCGTCGCGGGCGCGTTTGACCAGTTTGGTCTTGATGCGGTTGCGCTTGAGCGGCGACAGGTATTCCACAAATACCTTACCGCGCAGGTGATCGAGTTCGTGCTGCACGCACACCGACAGCAGGTCGTCGGCGGGGAATTCGTAGCTTTGGCCGTCGCGGTTCAGGGCGCGCACCTTGATGCGGGCGTGGCGGTGAACCTTGTCGTAAATGGTGGGCACCGACAGGCAGCCTTCTTCCCACACGATCATCTCGTCGCTCACCCAGGTGATTTCGGGGTTGATCAGCACGAGGGGCTCGTTGCGTTCCTCGCTGGTGTCGATCACGACCACGCGCTCATGCACGTCGATCTGGGTGGCGGCCAGGCCCACGCCCTTGGCGTCGTACATGGTCTCCAGCATGTCGTCGACCAGTTTCTTGATGCGGTCGTCCACCTGGTCGACGGGTTTGGCCACCGTATGCAGGCGCGGATCGGGAAACTGAAGAATGGGCAGCAGGGCCATGGTCGAATAAAACTCAGCGTGAAATTGTGGACACGGCACCACGAGAGGGCCGTTAAAACAAAAGAATCGGCCCGTAACACCGGGCAATTTTCATTGCGACGGGTTGGAGTTTGCGGGCAGAATCAAACGATCAATGTAGAGATTTTGCCGAAACTGTGGAATCCCTGTGAGGGGAAATCTTTTCGGCGGGTAATCGGAGGCTGTATTCATGACTCAGCGCTTGCTGTCCCAAGGGCAGACACATGGTCGTCAAGTCCGTCCAGGCACAACCATCATGCGGGGCCTGGTGGCTTCGGCTTTGGCCGTGTGGGGGCTGTCGGTGACGCAACTGAGCCACGCTCAGGCCAATTATCCCGTTTCCGCGCAACAAAAGGCGACGGCACAACAGGTGGCCGAAGCGGGCGTGCCCATCAGCGAGTTGGCGCCCAATGCGCCTGATTCGTACACGGTCAAACGCCGCGACACGCTGTGGGACATCTCCAAGCTGTTCCTGAAGTCGCCTTGGCGTTGGCCTGAGCTGTGGGGCATGAACCTCCAGCAGATCAAGAATCCGCACCTGATCTTCCCAGGCCAGATCCTGTATCTGGACAAGTCGGGCGGCAAGGCCCGTTTGCGCGTGGCTCAGCAAGTGGGCACCACCGTGGGTCCCAATGGCACCGTCAAGCTGACCCCACGTGTGCGTGAGGGCTCGCTGGACGATGCCATCACCACTGTGCCCGTGCACTTGCTGGAATCGTTCTTCAACGAAGCCGTGATCTTCGACAGCAGCGAAGAGCTGCTGCGTGCGCCCCGTGTGGTGGCCACTCAGGAAGGCCGCGTGATGCTGTCGCGTGGCGAAACCGCTTACGTGCGTGGCGACATCGGTGGCCGCCGCGACTGGCGCCTGTTCCGCGAGCCCAAGCCCCTGCGTGACCCGACCACCCACGAGGTGCTGGGCTACGAAGCGGCCTATGTGGGCACCCTGGAGTTGCAGCGCGAAGGCTTGGAAGGCACGGGCGCCGATGGGCAGCCGGTCGTCATTCCCTCGACCTTCATGGTGACCTCGATTCGCCAGGAGGCCACCACCGGTGACCGCTTGGCCCCGGTGCCGCCACGTGAATTCGATAACTTGGTGCCGCACGCCCCTCGTCAAGAGTTGGGTGGCCAGATCGTGTCGATCTACGGCGAAGCCTTGTCGGCTGGCCAGAACCAGATCGTCACCCTCAACCGCGGCTCGGCCGAAGGGCTGGAACGCGGTCATGTGCTGGCGCTGTGGCGTGATGGCGTGAAGACCAAGGACCAGACCTCGGGCCAGCTCATCAAGCTGCCTGACGAACGTCACGGCCTGTTGTTTGTCTTCCGCGTGTTCGATCACATGTCGTATGCCTTGATTTTGACCGTTCAGGAACCCGTCAAAGCGGGGGATCGGTTCTCGCAGCCCTGAGGTTGTGATCGGGTGTAGGCTATCGCCCGATGGATCGAGAAGAACTGAGTGCCTGGCTGCGCCTGGCGTTGACGCCCGGTGTAGGCCGGGCCACCGCTCGGCGTTTGCTGGCGGCCTTGGGCTCGCCGCAAGCGGTGTTTGCGGCCTCGCCTGAAGCCTTGAAAGCCGTGGTGTCTGCGCGGGATGCGCAGGCCCTGGCCACACCACCAGACAGTTTGTCGGATCAGGTTGAACAGACCTGGGCTTGGTTGCGTGAGCCTGATCTGGTGCCCGGCTCCGAGCGCGCTTTGCTGACGCTGGCCGATGTCCGCTATCCCGCAGCGTTGTTGCAGACGGCCGACCCGCCCATGTTGTTGTTCGCGCAAGGCCGGCTGGCTTTGTTGTCAAGGCCTTGCGTGGCGATGGTGGGCAGTCGCAGCCCGACCGCGCAGGGGCGCGACAACGCCAAGGCGTTTGCCCACGCGCTCAGCGCGGCAGGCGTGACGGTGGTGTCTGGCTTGGCCTTGGGGGTGGACGGCGCCGCCCACGAGGGGGCTTTGTCGGCCTTGGCATCGCTGGCTGATGCGCCAGATGCCGATGCGGTGGGCAGCACCATTGCGGTGGTGGGCACGGGGCTGGACCGTGTCTACCCCAGCGAGCACCTTGAGTTGGCGCATCGCATCACCCGCCAAGGGTTGATGCTCAGTGAATTCCTGTTGGGCACCAAGCCGCGCCCGGGGCATTTTCCGTTGCGCAACCGCATTGTGGCGGGCTTGTCGCGCGGCACCCTGGTGGTGGAGGCGGCGCTGCAGTCGGGCTCTTTGATCACGGCGCGGTTGGCAGGCGAAATGGGGCGCGAGGTGATGGCCATTCCCGGCTCCATCCATTCGCCGCAGGCCCGTGGCTGCCATGCCCTGATCAAGCAGGGCGCCAAACTGGTGGAAACGGCGCAAGATGTGCTGGAAGAGTTGCAACTACAGGCCGCGACTGTGATGACGCCTTTTGGCACGCCTGCCTCTCAAAACCTGGCGACCGATCAGGGGGGGGATTCAGACCTGATCCTGTCGGTCATGGGTTTTGACCCGGTCAGCCAGGAAGCCTTGTCGGCCCGCACCGGCATGGGGCCCGCCGAATTGGGTGCCAGGTTGCTTGAGTTGGAGTTGCTGGGCCGGGTGGCACGTTTGCCCGGACAATTGTTCCAGCGTACCGCTGCAGCGTGAGAAGCAGGATGTTGATTAAAAACCTGGGCCGAGGCGTGCCCTACGAACCGACTTATCAGGCCATGGCTGCCTTCACCGAGGCACGTGGGCCCGACACCCCAGATGAGTTGTGGGTGGTTGAACACCCCCCCACCTTCACCCAGGGCCTGGCTGGCAAGGCCGACCATGTGCTGTTCAACCCAGAGGGGCCGGACCACATCCCGGTGGTGCAAACCAACCGAGGCGGGCAGGTCACCTATCACGGCCCCGGGCAGGTGGTGGCTTACCCCCTGGTCGATCTGAACCGGCAGGGTATTTACGTCAAAGAGTATGTGTTCCGCCTGGAGCAGGCCATCATCAAAGCCCTGGAAACCTTTGGGGTGACGGGTCACCGTGTGGGTGGCGCGCCGGGCATTTATGTGAAGTTGGACGATCCTTTTGGCCACAGCGCCTTGACCGAGCCACGCGACCCGCGTGATCCGTTTCGGGGGGTGGGCAAGATCGCGGCCTTGGGCATCAAGGTCAGCCGGCATTGCACCTATCACGGTGTGGCGCTGAATGTGGCGATGGATTTGTCGCCCTACGACCGCATCAACCCCTGTGGTTATGCAGGCATGCGCACCATTGATCTGGCCTCCGTTGGGGTGCAGGTCGCGTGGGACGACGTGGCCGCCGAACTGGCCCGCCGGCTCGACAGTTACCTGTCGCCGTGAGGGTTTGCCGCGTCTTTCCGGTGTGGGGCTGAGCCGAATGGTCTAAAGTGGCGGTTTGGGCGGCGGTTTCGAGGCTGCCCGAGGTTCTTCCATGTCTGACGCCACCACGCCCGAGTCTTCTTCCACCCAGCCGGCAGCCCCTGCGGCTTACGACCCCACCGCCAAGCAAAAGGCCCAGGCCAAGACCGCGCGCATTCCCATCAAAATCGTGCCGGCCGACGAGGTGTTGCGCAAGCCTGAGTGGATTCGCGTGAAGGCCGGTTCGCCCAGCACCCGTTTCTACGAAATCAAGAACATCCTGCGCGAGCACAAGCTGCACACGGTGTGTGAAGAGGCGTCGTGCCCGAACATTGGCGAGTGCTTTGGCCATGGCACGGCCACATTCATGATCATGGGTGACAAGTGCACGCGCCGCTGCCCCTTCTGCGATGTGGGCCATGGCCGACCCGACCCGCTGGATGTGAACGAACCCGCCAACCTGGCCAAGACCATTGCGGCGCTCAAGCTCAAGTACGTGGTGATCACCAGCGTGGACCGCGACGACCTGCGGGATGGTGGGGCCGGGCACTTTGTGGAGTGCATTCAGCAAGTGCGGGCGCAGTCGCCGCAAACGCAAATTGAAATCCTGACACCCGATTTCCGTGGCCGCATGGACCGCGCGCTCGACATTCTGAAAGCCGCGCCGCCCGATGTGATGAACCACAACCTGGAAACCGCGCCGCGTCTGTACAAGGAAGCGCGCCCCGGTTCCGACTACCAGTTCAGTCTGAATTTGCTCAAGCGCTTCAAGGAAGCGGTACCGGGCGTGCCAACCAAGAGCGGCATCATGGTGGGCTTGGGCGAGACCGATGAAGAGGTCTTGCAAGTGATGCGCGACATGCGTGAACACGGCATCGACATGCTCACCATTGGTCAGTACCTGGCGCCGTCGGGGCATCATTTGCCCGTGCGCCGCTACGTGCACCCCGATACCTTCAAGATGTACGAGGAAGAAGCCCGCAAGATGGGCTTCACCCATGCGGCCGTGGGGGCCATGGTGCGCTCGTCGTACCACGCCGACCAGCAGGCTGCCAAGGCCGGGGTGGCGCCAAGCGCGTGACGCATCGGGGCGTTGAGCCCCGGCGGCGAATCAGGCTTACTTGCGCACCACCTTGACCTTGTTGTTCACCTTCGAGGCCTGCACGTAGCCGATGGCATCGGGCGTGTTGGCCACAAACTGCAGCACGGCCTCGTCGTCATCCAGATGGGTGGGCGGCCTGAGCCCGCCGGTGAACACGTTGCGCGCCCAGATCTTGCGTACTTCTTTTTCGGGCTTGTTCAGCACCTGAACGTGGAATTCTTCGGCCAGGCCGCCATTCTTCTGTTCAATGGGGGTGGCAGGCGCGCCGCCAGGGAAGGTCTTGATCTGCCCCAGAAACAGCTTGGCAATGGACTCGTCATCGATGACGGCTTTGTTGCTGGGGTGAACGATCACGGCAACCTGGGCTTGAGTGGCGCCAGCAGCCAGGGTCAGCGCAAGGGCAAGGGCTGCCAGGCGTGGCAGAGATGGTGTAGCGATGGACATGGTCCGGACTCCCTGATGTTTTAAAAGACCGTGTCGTACGACACCGAGATGGCGTTCGATGTGCCTACGAAGTAGGGCGCGGTGCCCGGGCCGGACAAGTCCTTGGATCGGTCGAGTTGAACCTTCACATCGCTGTGCTCGTTGATGTCGTAGCGCAAGCTCAGTGACATGACCTTTTCTGCCTGCACGGCTTCGTGGTCGTGCGGGTTGTGTTCCCCATAGCGGGTGAATGTGGCCATGGGGAGGAAGTCGCCCCAACGGTAGCCCAAGGCCAGCATGAAGGCGCGCGAGCGGTAGCTGTAGTGGCTTCGGTCGAAGACGCTGTACTCGGATCGGAACTGCCAGTTGTTGTAGTCAATGTTCATGGCTGCGCCGTAGATGTTCTGGCGTTCGCTGCTGCGCTCGCTGTCTTCGGCGGGTGTCACGCGGGTGCGCACGCCATCGGTTTTGTCCCACTGTTGCACTTGCGAGGTGATGTAGTTGAAGCGCAGGGTCAGCCAGTCGCGGTTCAACTCCAGGTCGGCGCCCATGATGTTCTTCCAGGTCACGTCTTGCGGGCTGGCGTAGTAGATGCGGCTGAATCGGTTGTCTTTGGTGCGTTCGCTGCCGGTGAAGAAGTTGGACTTGGCCGACCAGCCCTTCCAGTCGTCGCGGTAGGTGGCGTTCACCCCGTTGTAGTTGACGATTTCCCAGCCATACAGGTCGGTGGGCACGCGGGCCCAGTTGAAGGCGTAGCCCACGTCCTGGAATTCGGAGTAGAAGTACAGGGGGAGGCGCTTGCGACCGGCCTGAATGGTCCAGTGCGGCGAGGCTTCGTACGACAAGTAGGCCCACTCCAGATCGGTCTTGATGCCGTCCATGCCGCGCGCCACCACCTGGCCGGTGGCTGACCACTGGGTGTTGAAGCTATAGGTGCCTTGTAGCCCGATCTTGCTCTCCTGCCCCACGCTCCAGTCAGGGCCATAGAGCGCGCCCTGACCATAGTCGGCAATGAAGCAGGGGCAATCGTAGTGGTCGTTCAGGCGCTCGGTGCGCGAGCCGCTCATGACCTTGCCAATGGCGGCGGTGGCAAAGCCGGAGTAGGTGAAGTCTCCGGCGTGGGCTGTCATGGCGGTGCCGCTGACCAGACTCAAGGTCAGCAGAGACAGGGAAAGCGACTGGCGCGAACTGGAACGCATCGAAACTCCTGAAAGTTTGGGCGGGGCAATAACCTCGCCCCATGCCGACACCATTTCGGTGCGAGTCGGGCATCCTTGAGTTCCACAATGGAAAAAGGGCCCCGCAGGGCCCTTTTTCACGACACATTATCCGAATTACTTGAACCAGGACAGGATGCGTTGCCACAGCTTCTTGAAGAAGCCGGCTTCTTCCACAGGTTCCAGGGCCACCAGGGCTTGCTCGCCAAACACCTGGCCGTCCACGGTCACCACCACCTTGCCCAGCGTGGCACCCTGAGCGATGGGGGCGGTGATGTTGGGCAGCAGTTGCACTGCCGACTTGACGGCGCCGGCCTGGCCGCGCGGCACGGTGGCAATGAAGTCCTGGGCCACGCCGGCATTGACCTCATCGACCTTGCCGAAACGCACGGGGGCCTTGGCCAGGCTCATGCCTGCGCTCACGGGCTTGACGTTTTCCCAAGTGGCAAAGCCCCAGTTGAACAGTGCACGGGTCTGGTCAGCACGGTCTTGCATGCTCTTGGTGCCCATGACCACCGAGATCAGGCGCATGCCATTGCGCTTGGCCGAGGCGGTCAGGCAAAAGCCGGCTTCTGCGGTGTGGCCAGTTTTCAGGCCATCGACGGTGGGGTCGGTGTACAGCAAGGCATTGCGGTTGCCTTGCTTGATGCCGTTGTACTTGAATTCCTTTTCGGCATAGATGCCGTAGTACTCGGAGCTGTTGCCAATGATGGCGCGCGCCAGGATGGCCAGGTCTTGCGCCGAGGCCTTGTGGGTCGGGTCAGGCAGGCCGGTGGCGTTGGCGAAGTGGGAGTTCTTCATGCCCAGCTTGGCGGCTTCGGCGTTCATCAGCCCGGCGAAAGAGGCTTCGGTGCCAGCCAGGTGCTCGGCCACGGCCTTGGATGCATCGTTGCCAGACTGGATGATGATGCCGCGCAACATGTCGAGCACCGAGGCCGAGCCGTTCAGCGGCAGGTACATGCAGGACTCAGCGTTGGTGCCGCGGCACCAGGCGTTTTCGCTCACGCGAACCTGGTCTTCAGGCTTGAGTCGTCCGGATTTCAGTGCCTGTTCGACAAGGTAGCTGGTCATCATCTTGGTCAGCGACGCGGGGGGCAGGGGTTGCTGCGCATTGCGTTCTGACAGGATGCGGCCAGAATCAAAGTCCATCAGGACGTAGGCGGTGTTCTCCAGGGCTGGAGGGGCGGCCACAGCCACGGCAGACCAGGCTGCAGCGGGGGCCAGCAGGCTCAGAGCCAGAATGCTCAGATGCTTCATGTCGGTACTCTTGGTTTCGCGGAGGTCGGGCGGCGTGCGGTGGTGTTGCCGCCAAGGTGCCGACTATACGACTGAAGCGGGCGTCATTCGATTGCAACACTGGGGTGGGTATAAATTGCAGATTCTCGGTCAGCGGCCTGATGGGCTTGATCTAGCGCAAGTCGCGCAAGCAGGTGTCCGGCTCAATGGCTCCCACGCCTTGCCGTAAATCTTGGGCGGGGGAAGGGTCTGTGTCGATGAATCGTCGCGATTTTGTGCGGTCTGCGCCATGGGCCATGGGTGCGGGGGCGTTGGGCTTGTCTGTGGTCTTGAGCGCCTGTCAGCGGCCTGTGCAGCCCATTCGCGTGGCGTCCAATGTCTGGCTTGGCTATGAGCCCATGTTCCTCGCTCGCGAACTGGGCTTCCTGTCTGAATCGGTGGCGCGGCTGGTGGAGTTCCCCTCCAACACCGCCTGCCTGACCGCCTTGGTGAACCACGAGGTGTCACTGGGGGCGTTGACGCTGGACGAATTTCTGCTGGCTCGCGAGGGCGGTGTCGATCTGCGGGCCGTGCTGGTTTTTGACGAATCCAATGGGGCCGATGTGGTGCTGGGTGGCCCCAACGTGCAAACCCTGACCGATCTTCGGGGCAAGCGCATTGGTGTGGAGTCTTCCGCCGTGGGGGCCTTGATGCTGACCAAGTTGCTGGACCTGGCTAACCTCAGTGCGGCCGACGTGGTGAAGGTCGAGGTCACGCTGGAGCGGCATGTGGAGGCCTTTCGCAAGGGCCAGGTCGATGCCATCGTGACGTTCGAACCGGTGGCCTCGCAGTTGGTGAGTGAGGGGGCTCGCCGTTTGCTCGATAGCAGCCGCTTCCCTGGCTTGATCGTGGATGTGCTGGTGGCCCACACATCCGATCTGGTGCGAGAGGGCGATCAGATTCGGCAATTGCTGGCGGCCTATTTCCAGGCGCTGGACTACTGGCTGGCGCGACCGCAAGATGCCGCGCGCCTGATGGCGCCTCGCTTGCAGCTGACGCCAGATCAAGTGGTGTCGTCTTTTGGGGGGATTTCGGTGCCGGATCTGGTGGGCAATCGCGCGTGGCTTACGGGGGGGCACCCCCGTCTGACGACGGCGGCGGAAACTGTGGGGGCGATCATGCAGCGCACCCGCTTGCTCAAAGCGGCCCCCAATCTGGCCAAGTTGTGTGACGCGAGTTTTCTGCCGGAGTCCGCATGAGGCAGAAATCCCTTCGCCTGATTCTGCCCCTGCTGTTTGCGTGCGCCTTGCTCGGCCTGGGCGCGGCCTCGCTCTGGTATGCGCAGTACCACCGCCAGCAAGACTTGACCGAAGAGTCGCGGGTGAGCTTGTTGGGCGATGTGGCCCGGCTGGCGCGCCTGGCTGACCAAGGCTGGCCAGCCGAGGTGAATCTCATTTCGGCCGACCTGGCTCAGATTGCGTGCCGGCCTCAAGTGGTCGCTGCCTTCCTGCTGGCTGACAACGGGGAAGTGCTGCTGGCGCATCGGCTGGCGTGGCGAGGCCGGTCGGTCAAGGACGTTTGGCCCGAGTTGGACATGGTTCGTGTCGAGAAGGTGGCCAAAGGGCGCATGCCCGATTGGGCTGTGTCGGGCGATGGCAATCGCATGGATGCCTTGCAGTCATTCGATCTGCCTTCGGCCGATCATGAGGTGCGCAGCAGTCGGCGCGGCATGGCCTATGTGGTCTACGACCTGACCACCAGTCGGCAACTGGCCCGCTACGACGAAGCCATGAAGCGCCTGCCCGATATGGTGGGCTTGCTGTTGCTGCTGGGGCCCCTGGTGTGGTGGGTGGGGCGCTATGTGACCAAGCCTTTGGCGCGCCTGGATCAGGCGGCTCTGGCTCTGCGCCATGGGCAGTGGCAAACGGCGATTCCTCTGGGTGGCTTTGCGGAAATCGATCACCTGGCCACGGCGTTTGATTCCTTGCGGCAAGACTTGGCGGCCACCTGGCGGGCCATGCCCGATCTGATGTTCGAAATGGATGCGCAGGGCACCTACCTGCGCGTGATGGCGTCGCGCCCCGAGTTGCTGACAGAAGGAACGACCCCTGAGGACTTGCTCGGCAAGCGGGTGGGCGACATCCTGCCCGTGACCGCTGCGAGGGTGGTGCTGCAGGCCCTGCAGGATGCCGGCGAAACCGGGGGCGTGTGGGGGCGCGAATTGCGGCTCGATGTGCCTGCCGGGCAATGCTGGTTTGAGATCTCGGTGGCCCGCAAAGCCGGGGTGGCTGGTGGGGTGCCGTCCTTTCTGGTCTTGTCGCGCGATGTGACCGAACGCAAGCACGCTCAGGAGCGCCTGCTTCAACTCAATGACCAACTGGAGCAGCGGGTGCTGGATCGAACGGCGGAGTTGCTGTCGGCCAAAAATGAGGCCGAGCGGGCCAATCTGTCCAAGAGCGAGTTCCTGTCACGCATGAGCCATGAACTGCGCACCCCTTTGAACGCGATTTTGGGATTTGGGCAGTTGCTGGAGATTTCGCTGCACAACTCGGCGCAGCAGGAGCATGCCCGCCAGATCATTCATGGTGGCAAACACTTGCTGGCCCTGATCAACGAGGTGCTGGATCTGGCTCGGGTTGAATCAGGTCAGATGAGCGTGAGCCTGGAGCGGGTGGCGGTGTTCGATCTGGTTCAGGAGTGTCTGGACATGGTCCGCCCGCAGGCTGAGGCGCGTCAGGTCGTGTTGCATGCCTGCGCATGTCCTCCGCGCCTGCAGGTCATGGCGGATCGCATTCGCCTCAAGCAAGTGCTGCTGAATCTGTTGTCTAACGCGATCAAGTACAACCGGGTGGCTGGTGAGGTGCGAGTCAGTTGTGTGTTGGAAGATCACTCCCTGTTGGTGCATGTGGCCGATACCGGGCCAGGGCTCTCGCCCCAGCAGCAGGCGCGGTTGTTTGTGCCGTTCGAACGTCTGGAGGCCGATGCCCAGCAAATCGAGGGCACCGGCATCGGGCTGGCTTTGAGCAAACGGTTGATGGCGCTGATGGGCGGGGGCATTGGCGTGGAAAGCCAACCGGATGTGGGCAGCACGTTTTGGGTGCGGCTGGTTCGTGCCTCAGACGATGTTTTGCGTGGGGGGGCGGACGCGGTGCCCTCACTGGCAACAGGGCTGAGCGCCGTTGAAGCGGGGCGCGAGGCCACGCGCACCGTGCTGTGCATTGAAGACAACCCCAACAATCTGCAGTTGATCGACAGCGTGTTGGGCATGCTGCCCGACGTGCGCTTGATCAGCGCCATTGCCCCGGGCCTGGGGCTGGAGTTGGCGCGAGCGCATCAGCCTGATGTCATTTTGTTGGACATCAACTTGCCTGACATGGATGGCTATGCCGTCATGCAGTGCTTGCGCGAAAACCCGCTGACCCAGTCGGTTCCCGTGGTGGCTGTCAGTGCCAATGCCATGCCCAAAGACCTGGAGCGGGGCCGGGCGGCCGGCTTTGCCGACTATGTGACCAAGCCGATCGATGTGGGCCGTTTGTTGCGTGTGGTCGACCAATTGGCCGGTCGGGGCCGTCCTTCGCGGCCCCTGGACTGGTCAATTTGAGTTGCCTGTGGCGGGGGCGGCGGGCTTGCTGATGCGCCGCGCGTGCTCAATGCAGGCCTCGTAAATCATCAGCGAGTTGCGCAGCACCTCGTCCAGCGGCGAGCGGCATTTGTCGGCCACCCATTGCGCGGCAATGTGGTTGTTGGCTCCCACCAGGCCGTTGGCGATCAGCAGCGTGTCCAGCCCGAAGCGGTCCATGCCGGGGAACTGCTGCTGCATGATGCCGGTGATCAGGTGCGCAAAGTCCTGGTTGGTTTGCGAGGTGTGCTGGTACATCAACTCCCCCACGGTGAAGGCGTCAATCAGCATCACACGGGCCCGGTGTGGGTCTTCGCGAATGAATTCGTAGAACGTGCGCAAACCCGCCGCCGCCAGCTTTTCCGGGTCGGGTGAGCAGTGGGTCAGCGACATCACGGTGGCCTGCATCAGTTGCTTGCTCACTGCGGTGTAGACCGCCCGAAACAGGTCCTCCATGCCTTCGAAGGACTCGTAGAAGTAGCGCGAGGTCAGTTGCGCCTGCCCGCACACATCGCGCACGGTGGATTGATGAAAGCCCTTCTCGCCGAACACGACCAAGCCGGCCTCGACCAGACGCTGCTTGCGCTGGCGTTGCCGCTCGTCAGAGTCGATGCCGCCATAGCGGCGGCCGCTATTCCCCGCATTACCGGGGGAGGAGGGGTTAACCCTGTTTTTGGAAACAACCATTGTCAGATATTATTTTTGAAACCGGTTGTTGTCAGATGATATCAACCGAGGAGGCAAACCCACAACCCAAATGAAGATCAACCGGGGCTGATGCGCAACGCTGTGAGCGGGCGACATCTTGCCTCAGGTTCCGAGTGTCGCCAATGCGGTTAACGCCCGGTTTGATCTGAATCGAGTCATCACAGTCGTATGAAAGAGTTCAAGAACAAGGTCGCGGCCGTCACCGGGGCTGCTTCCGGAATGGGGCGTACGCTGGCGCTGAATCTGGCCAGTCGCGGTTGCCATCTGGCACTGAGTGATGTCAACTCCGCGGGTTTGCAAGAAACCGCGCAGATGGCGGCCAAGGCCGGCGTGAAGGTCACCACGGCCCTCATCGACGTGGCTGATCGAGAGCAAATGCAGGCGTGGGCCGATGCCGTGGTGCGAGACCACGGGCGCGTGAACCTGATCTTCAACAACGCCGGGGTGGCCCTGGGCGCCACGGTGGATTGCCTCAAGCCCGAAGATTTCGAGTGGATCATGGGCATCAATTTCTGGGGTGTGGTGTGGGGCACGCAGGCCTTCCTGCCGCACCTCAAGAAGTCGGGTGACGGCCACGTGGTCAACATCTCCAGCCTGTTCGGCCTGATGTCGCAGCCCACGCAGGGCACC
>ERZ724505.52-NODE-52-length-72146-cov-21.991372_pt1 | contig 72146 bp, 78 predicted proteins | sample MGYA00376038_ERZ724505 | MGnify/ENA primary metagenome ERZ724505 (study PRJEB28724, sample SAMN07190884) | wastewater metagenome | isolation source: effluent of sewage treatment plant in Hong Hong | place: Hong Kong | collected 2016-03-17 ... | reverse complement strand
GTGTGTAGTTCAGTGGTAGAACGCTGTCCTGATAAGACAGAGGTCGAAGGTCCGATTCCTTCCACACTCACAGTTGACATAGTATATTTGTGCGAGGATGCCTTTAGTATGGAACATATTAAAAATCATTTTTCAGAATATCCTTTGGTAAAAAGTATTTTGGGCAACTGATTTGGTTTATTGAATTTGTAAATAGAGATCCTGTATGGGTCTCTATTTTTGTTTTACGATTTGGTTCTGTTGTGTTATACTGTCCTTGGCCAAAAGAGATTTTTAGCCTTTTCTTTTTATGGATACAGATGGGAAAAAGCAGGCAGGGGAAAGCTGGTACAAGCCAGCGCTTATGTTCTATGCCAAGACAACCAGCTGGATACTAGGGCCTGTGGCTGTAGCGTTTCTGGTAAAGCATTTTACACATGCCAGCAATGCAGTGTTTTTCATTATCCTTGCTGTCTGCTTTGCCGCCACTATTTATGGCATATATAAAGAGATAAAGATTTACCGCAACAACTTTGAAACAACCAACGATAAATAGCTATGCATACTGAAAACATTCATACAGAAACACAAACAACAGAAAACTCCCACCACGCTCATACACTCTTTGCCGAAGAGGTTTTTCATATTGGGCCGTCTGATGGTGGAATACCTGTGACAAATTCTATGCTTACCAGTTGGCTAGCGCTTGCTCTCGTTGTGCTTGTCTCTGTTGTTTTGCGCCTCAAGCTTTCTAAAATACCGAGCAAAATGCAGCATATTTTTGAAATAGTAGTAGAAGGTGCGTTATCTGTTTGTGACCAAGTTACCAATGACCGCAAGCTTTCAGAGAAAATTTTCCCGCTAGCAATATCTATTTTCTTCTTTATGCTATTCAACAACTGGCTGGGAATTCTACCCGGCGTAGGTTCTATCGGATTCAATGAGATAAAAGACGGACATGAGACATTTGTGGCGCTTTTCCGCGGGGGCACTGCCGATGTAAATACTACTCTTGCGCTCGGACTTTTTTCTGTTATAGGAGCCAATATATTTGGTATAGTGTCAATTGGTCTATGGAAAACCTTTAACAAATATGTTAATCTTAAAGCGCTTGGGTACATCTTTACCAAAGTACGGCGCGAGCCGACCATCCTTGTGGTGGCACCAATCTCGTTCTTTGTAGGTGTGCTTGAAGCTATAGGAGAAATAGCAAAAGTTGCTTCGCTTTCTTTCCGTCTTTTTGGGAACGTGTTTGCCGGCGAAGTCTTGCTTGCGTCCATGAGCGCGCTTGTTGCGTACGTTGTTCCGGCACCATTTCTGTTGCTCGAAGTTTTTGTCGGACTCATCCAAGCCCTCATCTTTTCTCTTTTGACAGTGGTCTACTTTACTATAGCTTCACAGGATCATGATGCTCATGACGAATCGCATGACGCACATGCTCGGTCTGTAGCACACAGCTAAAAACTTTTTGACTTGTGGCACATGTGGTTGAATACTCGACCATATCTGCCAAAGGTCAAAGGGAAATTATAAGTTAAAAATCGCACTTATGGAAAATCTAGTTTCAACAGCTGCAAATCTTGCTCCTCTTGCAAAATCTTTGGCAATAGGACTTCCTGCTATCGGCGCCGGCATCGGTGTTGGTATGATTGGATCCAAAGCCATGGAAGCAATAGGACGCAATCCAGAAGCAGCAGGCAAGATACTTGTGCCGATGCTTCTCGCTTCAGCTTTTGCTGAAGCCGTGGCGATCTACGGTTTGGTTATAGCTTTCTCAATACAGTAATGTTTTGAACCTCAATGCGGAAGCCTATCATCTGCATTGTGTTCAGGGCAGTATTATAAGTATAAAATTTTTCAATGAACGATTTAATAGCAACATTTCATATAGATTGGAAACTCATGCTAGCGCAGATATTCAACTTTGCGTTGGTGTTTGTGATACTTTACTTCATAGCTATAAAACCACTTCGTAAGGTGATCCGTGACAGACACACAGATATCACGACTGGATTAGAGAATGCAGAGAAGTCAAAAGTTGCTTTGTCAGAAGCCGAAGAAACTAAAAAAGAAATAGAAAAGGAAGCTCGTATGAAAGCGGTAGATACTTTAACTAAAGCAGAAGAGGACGGAAAGGGTATAGTCGCACAAGCACAGGTAGATGCAGAGAAAGAAAAACAGGGAATACTTGAGAATGGCCGAGCTATGGTGGATAAGGAGCGTGAAAGCATGATAAAAGAGCTGAATACAGAGACCGCAAAGGCTGTGGTTATGTCTGTAGAGAAGATATTGAAAAATACAATGACTGGTGAAAAAAGCGAAAAGATTATCAAAGAAATTCTTGCCAAATAATGGATGCATCAAAGAACATCGCACATACACTTTTGTCCATGCTTGAAGACGGTAGAACTGGAGAGCAAGTAACAAAAGACTTTATGAAATTTGTTACCTCGCACAAGATGGAGAACAGACTTCCAGACATATTGCGTCATTTAGAACGATTGGTTGAGATGAAGTCAAGAAATGAACAAGTCCGCATCCGTACACCTTTTGAAATAAGTAAGAATACTGTATCAGGGATAACAGAGAAAATGAATGCAAGCGGTAAAGATGTAGAAGTAGAGATAGATGAAACACTGATCGGAGGATTCATCGCTACATACAAAGGGCTGGAATATGACGCAAGTCTAAAAAAGCAACTAGCATTATTACAAGAATCACTTACGCACTAATATGAAAACTCAAGCAGAAACCTTAATAAAAAATTTAAAGCAAAAGATAGAGCAGTTTGATGCCACTCCAGAAATATATGAAGTTGGTACCATAGTCTCTGTTTCGGATGGCATAGTAAAAATCTCTGGTCTTTCGAAATGTCAGTCTTCGGAAATGGTGGCGTTTGATGCTGGCGGTATGGGGGTGGCACTTAACCTTGAGGAAGATGCTATCGGTGCTATTGTGCTTGGAGATTATACCCACCTGAAAGAAGGTCAAGGTGTAAAGCGTACAGGTAAAATACTTTCTGTGCCTGTTGGTGAGGCGATGATAGGCCGTGTGGTAGACGCTCTTGGCGCTCCAATAGATGGCGCTGGCACTATAGAATCAAAAACAAATTACCCTATAGAACGCGTGGCTTCTGGTGTGATCACTAGACAGTCTGTGGACCAGCCGGTACAGACAGGTATAAAAGCTATAGATGCGCTTATCCCGATAGGCCGAGGTCAGCGTGAACTTATCATTGGTGACAGACAAACTGGTAAGACTGCTATTGCTATAGACACGATCTTGAACCAGAAGGGTCAAAATATGAAATGCGTCTACGTTTCCATCGGTCAGAAAGATTCAAAACTCAGAAAGATAGAGACACGCTTGCGCGAAGCTGGCGCTATGGACTACACAGTCATTGTCTCTGCCGGCGCTTCAGAACCGGCTGCGCTTTCTTATATTGCGCCTTATACTGGTGTGTCTATCGCAGAATATTTCATGGACAAAGGTGAAGACGTGCTCATCATCTACGATGATCTTTCAAAGCATGCTGTTGCTTACCGAGAAATTTCTCTTCTTCTAAGACGTCCGCCAGGCCGTGAAGCTTATCCTGGAGATGTGTTCTACTTGCACTCACGCTTGCTCGAACGAGCTTGTCGAAAAAATAAAGAGTTCGGCGGAGGTTCTATTACAGCCCTTCCAATCATTGAAACTCAGGCTGGAGATATTTCTGCTTACATTCCGACAAACGTTATTTCTATCACTGACGGACAGATTTTCTTGGAAACAGATTTGTTCTACAAAGGTATTCGTCCTGCAGTAAACGTTGGTAACTCTGTGTCTCGCGTGGGATCTTCTGCTCAGATCAAAGCGATGAAAAAAGTTGCTGGAACATTGAAGCTCGATCTTGCGCAGTTTCGAGAACTTGAAGCCTTTACACAGTTCGGTTCAGATTTGGACGAAGGAACTCGAAAGCAGCTTGACCGAGGACGCCGAGCAGTGGAACTTTTGAAGCAAGGACAATATTCTCCGATGAGTGTTGAACATCAGGTTGTTTCTTTGTACGCACTTACTCGCGGACTTGTGGACGACATCGCGATCGACAAGATTCGAGAATTTGAAACAGGCTTGATTAAATACGGAGATCAGAATGCAAAGCAGTTCATGTCCGAAGTCCGCGAAGCAAAAATGTGGACTGACGATGGAGAAGCTGAGCTTAAGAAGATTATTGAAGATTACAAATTAGTATTTGCGAAATAATTTTATGGATATTCAAAATAATATTCCACAAGCTATACCAGTTGAACAAGTAAGTTTTAAAAAATCTAAAGTTATTAAAACTTTAGCTGTTATTCAATTAGTGGCTTTTGCCGGACAAGTCATGTTTTTTGTGGCAGCAAAGTTTCTCCCAAATTTTGCGATGCCAGAATTTATGATTATTGTTGTCGGATGGCTGGCTGTGTTAGGAGGTGCTGTGTATGGATTTGGATTAATTATGACAGTAGCTTCAATCTTTATATTATCTACTAAAAAACAAAAAAGCTATAAAAATGCCTCACTAATTTTAATTATTGGTTTAGCATGGGGAGTTGTGCTAGCTGTAATTGGAATATTAGCATTTAGTAAGCCGTGGTAATTAAAATAAATAAATGGCATCCACAAAAGAAATCAAACGACGTATTACGTCCATAAAGAACACAAAGAAAATCACCAAGGCGATGGAGCTTGTTGCTGCTGCCAAGATGAAGAAAGCCGTCGGTATGACGGTTGCTTCTCGCGTGTACGCCGGATATTCTTGGGAAGTTCTGACTTCTTTGTCTCAGTATGTGGATGAAACAACTCATGAACTTTTGAAGGAACGAAATGGAAATAAAAAATTGACCGTGCTTATTACTTCCAACCGCGGACTATGCGGCTCCTACAACGCGCAGATTATGCGAAAAGTAATCGCGCAAATGCGAACTCACCCGAACGACGAACTTTCTTTCGTAACAGTAGGGAAGAAAGGCGACGCTATGCTGCGACGGCTTGGGAAAGAAGTCATCGCTTCGTTTACTGAAATGCCGGAGAATCCAAAACTGTTCGACACGCTCTCGGCAGCAAGACTTGTTACAGATTTGTACGCATCAGGAAAGTATGACGAAATCCATGTTGCATTCACCGACTACGTTTCCGGACTTACGCAGATACCAAAGATACGAAAACTTTTGCCGGTATCGAAAGAGGAAGTGAAGAAAGGAATCGAAGAAGCAGTGAATGATCGCATCGCCTCCGTCAGCCAAGGGCTGACTACGGTGAATCAAGGAGCAACTCAGTATGTCTTTGAACCGAACTACGAAGAAGTCATGAAAGATCTGGTCGTAAAGATTGTCAGAATGCAAATGTATCAGATGGTCCTTGAATCAAGCGCGAGCGAACAGTCGGCACGAATGATAGCGATGAAGAACGCAAGCGATGCCGCCGGAGAAATGATTGGAGATCTGACATTAGTATTTAACAAAGCCCGCCAAGCCGGCATCACGCAAGAAATTTCGGAAATCTCGGCAGGTATGGCAAGTGTGAGTTAGCAATTTAAATAACAAATTATTATGAAAGGAAAAATAAAAACAATTATCGGGCCGGTGGTGGATGTGGAATTTTCTACAGGAAATGTTCCGGCTGTTTATAGTGCTTTGGAAGTAATGGCAGGTGAGGGTAAAGACGCAAAGAAAGTCGTGCTTGAAACTCAGTACCACTTGGGAGGAGACGTTGTACGAACTATCGCCATGGATACAACAGACGGACTTTCTCGAGGTTTGGAAGTGGTAGACACAGGCGCACCAATTTCTGTTCCAGTTGGAAAAGAAACTTTGGGACGCATCTTTAACGTGCTCGGAGACGCGATCGACGGAGAAAAAGAAGCGAAAGGAAAATCTGTCGCACCGATTCACCGCAAAGCTCCAGAATTTATCGAGCAAGCAACAAAAGTTGAAATCTTGGAAACTGGTATTAAAGTTATCGACCTCATTTGTCCAGTGTTGAAAGGAGGTAAAGTTGGACTCTTCGGAGGTGCCGGAGTTGGAAAGACTGTAGTTATACAAGAGTTGATCCACAACATTGCCTCAAACCACGGAGGTTACTCTGTGTTTGCCGGAGTTGGAGAACGAACTCGTGAAGGAAACGACTTGTTCCACGAAATGAAAGACTCGGGAGTTTTGGACAAAGTTGCCATGGTTTTTGGACAAATGAATGAGCCTCCTGGAGCGCGTCTTCGCGTAGCTCTCACTGGTCTCACAATGGCCGAACACTTCCGTGACAAAGAAGGTAAGGATGTACTTTTCTTTATAGACAACATCTTCCGTTTTACTCAGGCCGGTTCTGAAGTGTCTGCGCTCCTCGGGCGCATTCCTTCTGCTGTGGGTTACCAGCCAACTTTGGCGGGTGAAATGGGTGCCATGCAGGAACGCATCACTTCTACTGACAAAGGCTCTGTAACGTCTGTGCAGGCAGTGTACGTGCCAGCAGACGATCTTACAGACCCAGCTCCGGCTACAACTTTTGCTCACTTGGACTCTACTGTGGTATTAAACCGAAGTCTTTCTGAACTTGGTATTTATCCAGCTGTGGATCCGCTCGATTCTTCGTCTACAATCCTTGATCCAAATATAGTTGGTCAAGAACACTACGATGTGGCTCGCGAAGTACAAAGAGTATTGCAGCGATACAAGGACTTGCAAGACATAATTGCGATCTTGGGTATGGAAGAGCTTTCTGAAGCAGATCGCGAAATTGTAACTAGGGCGCGAAAAATCCAACGATTTCTTTCTCAACCATTTTTCGTTGCCGAGCAGTTTACTGGTGCATCTGGGCAATATGTTTCGCTTGCAGACACGATACGATCATTTAGAGAAATTTTGGATGGTAAGCATGACGACAAGCCAGAAAAGGATTTCTACATGAAAGGGGCGTTGTAATATGTCAAATAAATTTCTAAAACTCAAAATAGTTACTCCGGAAAAGCTGGTATTTGAAGAAAATGTCAGCCAAGTAACTTTACCTACAAAAGAAGGTATTATAACTGTCTTGCCGGATCATATTCCGCTAGTTGCATCTCTGACTTCTGGCGATATTGTGGCTGGTGCTACAGACGAGCCTGTGCCGTTTGCTTTGGATGGAGGGTTTGTGGAAGTAAAAAAAGTGGATGGTGTTACTGAGGTAGCAGTGCTAGCAGACTATGCCGAGCACGTTGGGGATATAGAGAAAAGCATAGAGGAAGCTAGAGTTAAGGCAGAAAAGCTCTCTAAAGAGCGTAAAAACGCTCAGGACGTGGATTTTGAGCACTTTGAAGCAGAGCTTGAGCGCTCTCTAAACAAGGTTAAAATAGCTGACAAGTGGCGAACCAAGAAATATAAGTAAACATTGACAAAAACATATAAAGTAGTACCATATACTAAACATTAAAATCTAAAAATATGGTACAGAAACTTGAAAGTCACACCGAGGATATCAAGGTAGTGCTTATTGCCAAAGAACTGATCAGCTCAAATGAGCCGCGTGACTATCGCGACAATATGGAGTTGAAATATTATGACGTCATGTCAAATCTAAATACTTCACTGTGGGGGAAAGAAGATTATAAGGTTTATGAAAACATAAGCAATCCGACAAAAGATGGTAAAAGTATAGTCTTCCGGATAGCCGTAGAATCTATGGCTACAGATCCCCGCCTCGTAAACCCAGACTTTCGGATATATAAATACGAAAAGACATTTCCGCCTGTGTTTTCTGATTGCGGATACGCCATATATGCCTGCATTGATGAATACCTATCTAAAGAAAGAACTCGTTTTTTCTACAACAAAGATGGTGATGAATCTTTTGATCGTTCGATTTACAGGATGCCGGAAGATAGCGGTCCGGAGACGTATAAATTCAGATTCCCATCCTATCTGCAAAATAAAGTAATATGCGTAGATATAGATGAAGATTTCTATATATCCCTTATGGAGTACAGTTTTTTAGAGTTAAACAAAAGACTTGGTATTTCTATAATTAAAACCATCTTGCATTGTGCGAAAGGGCCTTGGAGCACTTTTAACATTACAAAAAATCATATTTATCATTGGCTGCCAAAAACACACCATGTGTATTTGGACGCGGTGTTAAACACGATAGTCTATCATAGAGGCATGCAGGTGAAGAAGTAAAACAAAAATCCCCCCTGGAATAACCAAGGGGATTTTATTTATTTAAATACACAAGCGTTTGTTGAGCTCTTTCCTGCCATATAGAGAAGCCTCTTGCAGATGTCTGTCAGCGGTTTTACAGCACTAAATGTGTGTCCTTGACCCGCGTATCGCACGATGACAGTATCTTTGCCAGCATTTTTGAGTGCATTATAAAGCAGGGTTGCTTGAGAAGGATTTATGGTGTTATCGCTTGAACCTTGAGCTATGACGATGGGCAAGTTGTTCGGCAAGTTGTTTATCTTCTGGAGTATGGATGCTTGGTCATATAACCATTTGTTGCTGTCGTCTGGTAAGCCATTGAAATGAGTGTTAAAGATAGAAGTGCGAAGTGGTATCAGAAGTTCTGCCCAGTCTGTTACGCCGTTTATAGAGAATCCGCCGGAAAAAGTCTCTGGTCTTTCCACTAGCGATTTCAAAGTTAGATAGCCGCCGTAGCTGTTGCCTACAAGGAAAACTTTTTGGAGGGAAGGGTAGTCTGTGCGGATTTTGGTTGCAGCTTGTACTACATCTGCCACATCGCCTTTACCAACTTCATTTTTGATAGACGAAGCATAAATCCTGCCATAGCCCAGGCTGCCTCTGTAGTCTAGCTTCAGTACCGCCACACCCTTTTTGACCATTTCATCCAATATCCAGTCATACACACCATAGGATCCGTACGGATGGTAGCCGTAGGAAGTTTGCCTGTACGGGCCGCCGTGCAGCCAGATGAAAAGTGGTGTATCAGCTGTTATGCCGCCCTTAGGTTGCACCAGGACACCCTTCATGCCGTTTATGTCTACTATACTTCTGGTACCAGGAAGAGCTGTAGTGCTGGGCTTAAGCTGTGTGAAATATTTGCCAGCTTTTGTTTGGGTGTTGTAGACATATGGCACAGCAGTGTTGTTTACTATTTTATTTACGAGCAAATATTTTCCTTCTTTCAAAATACGTGAAGTGTAAACAACATTTGTTGTTATGACACTTGTTGTATTTTTTGTCATATCATACAGACGCAAATCCCATTCGTATGGAGCATCTGGTGTGTTGGAAACATACACCAAAGTGTTGGTGTCTACAAAAGCAAAGTCAGCAATATGTTCTTTGGAATTTGGGAAAAATCTTGCGGCTGCCATTTCTCCTGTTTGTCGTGTGCTGTCTATGTCAACAGTGTATAAAGTCATAGAATCGTCCTTGTCATCTACGAAAAACAAAGTTTTGCCATCTGTAGAGAATTGGAAAGTCCTTGGCTGCTCTGAAACCAAGTCCCAGTAGTCTAGCGGCTCGTTTATTTTGTATGTTTTTCCACTAGTAATGTCTATCAGGTTGAAGCTCCTAGTTTTGTTGTTTGAGTCGCGAGGCGGATCATAAAAAGCAACTGTGTCTCCGCGCGGGGAAAGAGTGTAAGAGTAGGCGTATTTTGTCTCTATAGTAGTTTCGCCAAAAGATGTAAGTTTGTCTGTATCAAATATGGAAATGCGAATGTTGTTTGTAGGCAAGGTTGCATCTTTAGAATAAAGCGCGACTTTGCTGTAGTCATAGCTCCACAGACTGCTGTATGGCAAGTATGGCGTGGCGATAGTGCCAACTTTTACTATTTTGCCAGAGACATTTTTGTAAACTGTAGCGTTGTAATTGCCCGCACTATTTTTCTTTGTTTCCACAAGTATGGCTTTTGAAGCATCTGAAGATACAAGAAGCTTCTGCCCAGTCTTTGCTTTTAATGGAAAGTTTATTGTTGGTGCATTCGTGCTTTTTGTGCAAGAGAAGCTAGAAAGGGAACAGTTGTAGTAATATTTTTTCTCTATGTTGCCATACTGGATTATGACGTTTGACTGACGCAAACTTTGGAAGCTTGCGTACTGCGGCACAGCTGCAGAGCTCTTGGTCGGCAGGCCAAGAGCCAGCAAGCAAATTAAAAAGCCAAATATACTGTAAAATCTGTTCATACGCTATGTATTATAACATGCTATAATCCATTTGCGTGACGCGTATTTATATATGGCAGGAACACTATACATAGTAGCAACACCCATAGGCAACTTAGAGGATATAACTCTTCGGGCTATTCGCGTGCTTGCTGAGTCTGATCTTGTTCTGTGTGAAGATACTCGTGTTACAAAAAAACTTTTAGATCATTACAATATAAAAACCAAAACCATGAGCTACCATGCGAATAGCTCTTTGAATAAGGAAAAAGACATTTTGCAAATGCTTGAGGAAGGTAAGACTTTATCCTTGGTTTCAGATGCCGGCACACCTGCCATTTCTGACCCAGGAGTTCTGCTTGTGGAACATGTCCACAGGGATTTACCAGAGTGCAAAGTAATTCCTGTTCCAGGACCTAGTGCTCTAGTCTCTGCACTTTCTGCTTCCGGTTTATCCACAGCAGAGTTTCATTTCTTTGGATTTTTGCCACACAAAAAAGGCCGTGAGACTATATTTGCAAAGATTCGCGAAGCAAAGTATGTGTCTGTCTTTTATGAATCTACGCATAGAATAGAAAAAACACTTGAGTCGCTTGCAAAAGTTTTGAATAAGGGTAGGGAAGTTGTGATCGCTAGAGAGATGACAAAACTTTATGAAGAATTTGTCAAAGGAGATATTGACTATGTCAAAAGGTATTTTGCAGAAAACAAATCTAAAATCCGCGGCGAGTTTGTAGTAATGGTTGCACCATTGTAGTTGCTTTCTGTTATGGTAACAGTATTTAAGCCTTGTGATAAGTTTGTTCCTGTATTTCCTGTAGCACCACTACTCCACTGGTATGAATAAACACCCGTTGAGGTGGGTGTTAGTGTTATACTGCCTGTTGGGTTTTGGCAGGTTATATTTTGTTGATTTACGTTAAACGTAAAGTATTTTTTAGACTCTAATAAACGGTTACCGTCATTATCATAAGTATAGGTTATAAACTTGCACTCAGGTGAGTAGGATTCTTTGATAATTCTGTTTATATTATCATACTTATATTCCGGCACATTTTTTATTCCCTGTGCTGAAATAGTTTGAGTAAAAAAATACAGTAATATTGAGAGGAAGCATATTTTATTCATTTTTATTCTGTTAGTTGTTCTATTATTTTTCTGTTTCTTAAAGCTCAATATGAGGGATTTGATTATTCTGGTAAATTAAAATGTCGTTTGACTACCAAAGGAACATTATTTAAATGTGGTTGTTTTTTTAACTGCTCTAATATGTCAGCTTCTGTATTAACTGAACAAACTTTTGAAACTAAGTTTTCAAGCAAAATCTTTTTAAGGTCACTTGCTCTCTCTTCATCAGAGATATTATTTTCAAGGTTCAACAACTCGTCAATTCTTGCATTTTCATTTTTATCCAAAGAGCCTAAACCTCTAAAAATATGCATCATACCGTCTAATGGAATTACATTTATAATGTAACCGTAGTTGATGTAAAAGTTGTTACTGAACTGTGATTTTTGAAGATTAACCATTTTGGTAATTTCAGTACCATTCATAACCCAATAATTTCCTTTCTTTTTAAATCCTATTGGTACAAGTACTTCACTCAAAATACTTGATAATTCTTTTTTTCCCATTGCGAGTATTTTAATAATAATAGTAGTCTAATACTGTTTTCCATTCTCCGCCATAACGCTGTTCAAAAATCGATTTATATTTTAATAATTGTTGCTTGCCCATTTTTATTCCTCTTGGATTGAAAGGTTTTAATTCGTAAATTGTTTTCGTTCCAAAATCTACGAAATCGGGGCGTATGCCTGGAATACGTCCATATTCTTTAAAAGTGGTTATTTTGTTAGCAAGTCCTGCTTTGTATGCGGTGTGCATCTCTCTCCCAAGTTTCAAACTGGACTTGATGTATTGCATTCCCCTCTTAGTAGTCAACCCCAATTCCCCTAACGATAAAATATCTAATCCCGTTCTTGCTACTGAACCATACAAAGCAAGAGTGTATAATCCTGCCTCTAATGGTTTGCCTTGTTGGATAGATTGTTTAACCCCTGCCCATTGTCCAAAGAATGTCCAAGGATCTGCTTCAACATTTCCATTTGGGTCAATGTTTGTAGCAGGATTATTGTTCCCATAAGGGAACAGGTTTTCATCCCACACAGGGTCTTCTGACAAAAACCTACCCCTGTCGGCATTATAATACCGCGCTCGCATAAAGTAAAGCGCATCTCTGCCTTCGTCTATGCCTAATTCACATAGCTTTTCTTATTTTTCGTGTATAATACATTTATATAAATTATTTTTTATCACCAACATGCTCAAACAACGGATCATCTGTATACTAGGACTTTTTACTGCAATCTTTCCATTCTTTGGGGTTCCATTTTTCTGGAAGAGAATAGTTTTAGCTATTATAGGGCTTTTAATCTTTACTGTAGGATATTTGTTATATAGGGAAAGACGAGACTTCTTGGCCAAGCTGCGCAATACATCACAGTCTTTTGTAGAGCAACACCCCAATACAGACATTGCTGATATGTATGGTACTGCAGGGTCTGAAGCACCTGAGCAGGCGGCACCTCCGCGCATTCGCAGGAGGAGAGTTGTGCGTGTTATAGAAAGGGAGGTTCCAGATATTTCTGAAAATGCTGAATCAGAAAATAATCAAGAGCAAGAAGTTGCGCCCCACAAGCAGTACAGGGTTTCATCCACATATCCTTACCAGCAAGGAGTAGAAAATATACATGAATAAAAAATTATTGATATTTGCTGCTGTTCTTATTGCTGTAGCGGCAGCTTTTGTTTCGTATGCATTTTTTGAGCCAGACATTGCTTCAATAAGATACACAGCGAATACTGCTGGTGTAGGAAATTCTGGTGGAAATACCTTAGAAGAAATGGTGAGTGTACCAGAAAAGACAGAAATGTCTTTTCTGTCTGGGGAAGATGCTGTTGTTGTTACGCACATCGAAACACCGAGTGAGGTCAAGGGTGTATATGTGTCTAGCTGGGTTGCTGGCTCGGCAAATCTGTTTTCCAAAATTGTAAAAATGGTGGATACTACAGAGTTAAATACTGTAGTGATAGACATAAAAGACTCAACTGGAAAAATCTCTTTTGAGATGAAAAATCCAGACATTACTCAATATAAGTCAACAGAGAAAAGAATAGCAGCCCCAAAAAAACTCATAGCTGATTTACACAGCAAGGGTATATATGTGGTTGGCAGGCTAACTGTTTTTCAAGACCCATATATGGCAAAACTAAATCCAGACTGGGCTATAAAAACAAAATCAACCGGAGCTGTTTGGAAAGACAATAAAGGTTTGAGTTTTTTAGACCCTTCAAATGAAGATGTATGGAAATACATAGTAGATATTGCGAACGAATCTTATGCAATGGGTTTTGATGAAATAAATTTTGACTACATTCGTTTTCCTTCTGATGGAAACATGAAAGATATTGCATATCCAAATGAGGGTGGTACAATTACTCGCGCAGATATAATGAAAAATTTTTATGAACACCTACATGAAGCTTTGAAAGATAGTGGAATAAAAACATCTGCAGATATGTTTGGTTTGGTTACAACTTCAAAAGACGACCTTGGTATTGGCCAAGTATTAGAGAAAGCTTTGCCATATTTTGACTACATATGTCCAATGGTGTATCCGTCTCATTATGCCAAAGGTTCTTATAACATAGCCGAGCCAGCAAAACATCCGTACGAGATAGTAAAGACTTCCATGGAAGGAGCTGTGGCGCGAGCGAAAGCTATAGGCGAGGATCCAGCCAAACTTCGTCCATGGATTCAAGATTTTAACTTGGGTGCGACATACACTGCCGATATGGTGCGTACTCAAATGCAAGCAACCTATGATGTAGGCTTAAATTCCTGGCTGTTATGGGATGCAGCAAACACTTACACTGCATCTGCATTACTTTCATCTTAAGCAAATTATTTTATGAAAAAAGACAAAACATTTTTTATCTCGTGTGCAGTTATCGCTATAGTTCTGGCATTTTTTGCTGGTAGTTACTTTGGTTACAATAGGCGTCCTTATGTAGAACGAGTAGCTTCTGTTATAAACAAAACTCCGCCGACAGATACCGGCGCATCCCAAGAAGATTTTGAGCCTTTTTGGCAAGTTTGGGATATTTTGAATAAAAAGTATCCAGACGCAGATAAAGTAACAAACAAAGAACGCATATATGGTGCGATAAAAGGTTTGGCTGCATCGTATGGTGATCCATACACTGTATTTTTTGATCCAGAAGAAAATAAATCGTTCAACGAAACCATTAGTGGCGAGTTTAGTGGTGTTGGCATGGAAGTGGATATAAAAGACAGCATATTGACAGTTATATCTCCTCTGAAAGGTTCTCCTTCCGAAAAAGCAGGAATGCAATCTGGTGACCAGATACTAAAGATTGACGATAAAGTAACATCTGGATTGAGCGTGGACGAAGCTGTAAAGCTGATACGCGGAGAGAAGGGGACAACAGTAAAGCTGACAGTAGTTCGTAAAGGACTGACTTCTCCAAAAGAAATCAGTATTGTTCGTGACACGATAGAAGCACCTGTGATAGATACAAAAAAGCGCGATGATGGAATCTTTATTATAAGTTTGTACAGTTTTTCTGCAAATTCACCAAAACTTTTCCGCAATGCTTTGAAAGAGTTTGCTGATAGCGGTTCTTCAAAACTTATCATAGACTTGCGAGGCAACCCAGGCGGATATCTCGATGCTGCCATAGACATGGCTAGCTGGTTCTTGCCATCAGGTGACGTTGTGGTATCGGAAGATTTTGGTAAAAATGGAGACACAATAGTCCACCGATCTAAAGGCTATGATGTATTTACAAACCAGCTGAAGCTAGTGATCCTTGTAGACGGTGGCTCTGCTTCTGCTTCAGAGATTTTGGCTGGCGCGCTGAAAGATAATGATAAGGCTACACTTGTCGGTGATACCACTTATGGTAAAGGTTCAGTTCAAGAAGTAGTAAATGTTACAGACGACACATCTTTGAAAGTCACTATTGCAAAATGGCTTACACCCAAAGGTGTTTCAATCTCAGAGAAAGGCATAGAGCCAGATATCAAAGTTCCATTTACAGAAGATGACGCAAAAAACAAGAAAGATCCGCAAATGGATAAGGCTGTTGAATTCTTGAACAAATAGTGTAGTATATCTTCATATGAAGGTTATATTCCTGCAGGATGTCAAAGGTGTTGCCAAGAAGCACGACGTTAAGGACGTGCAGGATGGATACGCGCACAATTTCTTGCTTCCTAAAAAGCTTGTAGAAATTGCAACAGATAAAGCTGTGGAGAAAATCCGCACCATGAAGCAAGCTGTGGTTGTAAAAAAGGAAGTTCAAAAAGACCTGCTTATGAAGAATTTATCACAGGTAAAAGACGTCCAAATATTTCTGGAGCGAAAAGCAAATGAAGCTGGGCATTTGTTCTCCAGTATTCACAAGGAAGATTTGGCTGAAGAACTCGCTAAGAAAAAGATAGAAATAGATCCGAAGTTTATAATTTTAGAAAAACCCATAAAAGAGCTTGGTGACTACAAAGTTTGCGTAGAGATACTTGGCAAGAAGACAGAGTTTTCTGTAGAAATTAAGAACATATAAAATAAAAATTCCCCGATCCGGGGAATTTTTATTAAATAACATTTGCTGTTTTCTTGGCTATTGTTTTGCCGTTGAAGTGTACTTTGCGTGTATCTTTGAACTTCACAGTACCTTCTTTTAATGCAAACAATGTATGATCTCTCCCGACACCAACTCCTACTCCGGCCATGATTTTTGTGCCTCGCTGTCGTACTATTACTTGGCCTGCTTTTGTTTTTTGGCCGTCATATAGCTTCGTGCCCAAATACTTGGGATTTGAATCTTTTAGGTTTTTAGCGGAACCGCCCGCTTTTCTATGTGCCATAAATGTGTTTTTGGCCTATTCCACGAGGAATCAACTAGCCAAGCATCTTTTTATTACTTATAATCAAGATAGGATGAGTATAAAAGATTTTAGCCAAAAAATCAAGGGTTTAGCCGGCTCAGAAACAGGGAAGGATGTTTATATCGTTATAACTCTTGTTTTGGTAGCTGTAGCTGCTTTTGGACTTGGCAGGCTCTCTATGGCTCGTTCCGGGGCTTCTCCAGTGTCTTTGGTCTATCCTAGAGACATGCAGGGTTTGGTTCAAAATACAGCAAATATTGTCAAAACATCATCCGACAATACTTCGTCTATTGTGTCAAGTCAGACAGAAAAATTAGTGGAGGGTGCAAATAGCCAGCCAACGGAACTTCAGAAACAAATTGTTGCTTCCAAGAAAGGTACGAAATATTATTATACGTGGTGCTCTGGCGCCAAAAGCTTATCTGAGACAAATAAGATCTATTTTGCAACAGAAGAAGAAGCCGAGGCCAAGGGTTATACCAAATCAACTTCATGTAAATAAAAATATGAAATCAAGACTTTTTATAAATATTCTAATAATAGTTTTTGTTTTGTGCACATTATATGTGCTTAAAGGTCAGATCGTAGACTTGTATCACAGATTTATCAACAAGAATGCGCTGGAGGCTGCTAGTGAGCTTATAGATCCATCAGCTCAAAATGGTACGTCAAGCCAAAATAACGGTAATAATAGTAGCACCACCACAGATACAAATGGATGTATGCCGGCATCAGAAGATCTAAAACAGCACATAGCAGTCTTAGAGGACAATCTCGGTAGCATGGAAAAAGAGCTAAATGATCTTAAAGACAAAGTCTTGGCAGATGGCTCAAAAGAAGACGACGTGAACGCTTTCAATGAAAAAGTAGCAGGGTTTAACGAAATGGTAAAGAATGAGAAAGATTCTGTGGCTCAATATAATGCACAAGTGAATGTTTATAACGAATGCATTCAGTCTTAGCGGTATTTATATTTATGGCTAATTCTTCCTGTAGTAGTGGTATTACCGCAAAGATATATTGTGCGACACTAAGCTCGCTCAAATAAAATTAAATCTAACAGTGTCCGCCAAGCATTTAAATACTTTTAACTCTGTTTTATACTCCCTTTCCCTGTAGGTTATCATACTCTCAAAAAGGCTTTGTGTGAATATAGCTTAAAACTTGCATATGTTCTTTCTTATCTACTTAAGAAAAAATAAAACCCGCGTTTTTAAAAACGCGGGTTTTATTTTAGATAAAGAATTAAATCTTTATGATAGGTGCTTGGAAACGAGCTTTGTCATCTCAAACATAGAAACTGTTCCCTTTCCACCAAAGACCTTTTTAAGCTTATCGTCAGCGTTTATGTTACGCTTGTTCTTCTCATCTTGAAGCTTATTTTTTTTGATATAATCCCAAAGCTTCTTTACAACTTCGCTTCTTGGCATCGGACCTTTACCTACTACGAGGGAAAGTTCATCACTAACAGCCAAAGGCTTCATAAAAGCACTATTTATTTTCTTCTCTGCCATATAAATTTATTTTATTATTTATGGATAAATTAATAATGTTCACTAAACCAGCTCCATTATACCACAAAACTTTTGGCAATGTAAACTACTATTCTACTACAAACTGCACACGCCCAATAAGTGCGCCAGGTTCGGTGCGTACGTTTACACGCCATTTTCCTTTGCTTTGTGAATAAGATTTGGAGTAAGTACGAAAACCTTCATCTCTTCCGCCTATGATTTTAAGTTTTATAGTACTGTGAGTTTTCCATTTTTTTGCTGTAGTATCATAGTATTGCCATTCGTGAACTATAGGGATACTTATATTTGCTGGAGCAAATATAGCTGTGTAGACGTATATATTGTCATTGTAGGAGAAATGCTTTAGGCGCAGGCCATGAAGCGTAGCAAAAGTGTTCTGCTCGCCCTCTAGCACATATCCGTCATTTGTTTTTATAATATTTGTATATGCGCCAGCGTCTTTGAGTGAAAGCGGTAATGGCGGAATGAGATTTGTAAAGTAAAGAATATTTATTGAAACAAAAATTCCGATAATTGATATAAAAACATATTTCCTGCTTTCCTTAAATTTTTCTTTAGTTGTGCCGTATAGGATGGCGAGAAAAATGCTTATAAAAATCAGACTCATAATGCCGGATAAGATAAATATAATATCCCCTATTCTACCTATAATGACTGGCACAAAGAATATGCTAAAAGAGAATAATGCAAAAAATAGAAATGAGACTTGCAACGCCATTTTCTCAAAATGTTTTTTGAAATATTCGCTGCAGACAAAAGCAGTTAGCAAGATGAGTATAAAAGGCCAGTTATATGAAAGTGTTGCACCTCTTGCATAAAATACCAAACATGCACTTAGGAGTCCTCCAAAAGCAAACTGGATAGCTAGCTCAGCCAAGAATTTTATTTTCGGTTTAGTATAAAATTTATTGAATATTATTAAAGCGATAGAAGCCGTCATCACGTGTCCTAAAACCCAAAAAAGATCAAACATTCTGTCCACTCTTGTTAGCGTGAATGAGTCTATGATGAAGCCCAAAAAAAGAGAGCCGTAAGAAAGTGGTATCTCGTATTTTTCATAGAAATGTCTTACTTTTTTAAGCATAGATTAATTTTTTGCCGGTACTGGCGGCAAGTAGAGCATGGGGTCTAAATAGCCGTTGGTCGCAGCTATCGGCTGTGTTAAAACTTTCCCTTTACAGGACAACGATGGTAAAGTCTTAACTTCTACAGATCCGTTGGCGTAAACAGAGACATGCAGATGTGGGCCAGTAGAGTAGCCAGTATTTCCAGAAAGTCCAACTACTTGTCCACGGGTTACTCTATCGCCATTGCTTACCCGTATAACGCTAAGGTGTCCAAAAGTACTAGATAAGCCATTGTCATACTTAATAGTTATAAAACGGCCGAAAGAAACACCTTTACATTGTACATCTGTATCTCCTGTGCCTATAATCACACCATCAGCCATGGCCTTTACCGGTGTACCTATTTTTGTCCCTAAATCTATACCATTGTGCGTGCCTGAAGTATAAAGTCTTTGTGCCGCAACAGTTTTACCAAAAAGCTGAGTTATTACTACATTGTCCAGAGGCCAGCTTAAAGTCCCCTGCCCGCTTTGAGGGAGTTTTGACGGATCTAAAATGAAGGAAATCTTGTTTTCATACTCCCGTATTTCACTGGCAAACTGGTCTTTCTGTTTCTGTTTCTCGGCTAGGATTTTCTGATATTCAGATTCTTTATTTTTTGTTTCTTTGAGTAAAGCATTTTTTTCTGAAGTGTTTTGATCTACTATTTTCTTCTGGTCGTTTTGGTCAGCTTTTAAGCCTTCTAATTCTGTTTTTACTTTCTCAATTTCGCTATGATGAAGTTCTAATCTTGTTTTAGAATTATCCAACATTGAAGTTGTGTTAGATAACTCAGCATTGAACGCAGTTATATTGTCTATCTCTTTCCAAACATCGCTGATAGAAGAACCTCCTATGATATATGACAAGAGAGATTGATCGCCTTGCTCTCGTAGCCTGCGGATCATGCTTTTTACAACTTCGGTATTTACGTTTATCTGTTTGGATGTTTCATCTATTTGTCCGCCAAGATTTTCCAACTCTTCGTTCTTGCTGTCTATCTTGTCATTTAAGATTTCTATTTCTGCAAGAATGGATTTTTTGTTTAGGTCTAACTGTTTTATGGATTTGGCAAGTGTATCTTTTTCTTTACCTGTTGTGTCAAGCTGTTTTTGGTAAGATGCTATCTCTTGTTCCAAGCGTTCTATGTCTGCATTTCGGGCATTTATTTTTTGCTGCAGTTCATCAACAGTCTGACCACGCATAACAAAAGGCAGAAAAAGCACTAGTGCTAAGAGCGGGAGTACAATAAAATTTCTTAAATTGTGTATATCCCGACTTCTCATAATTTTATAGCTTGTTTTGTGCTTCCTCCAATCTATCTATAGTTTCCTCTTTACCAAGTATGCCAGCCAAAATAAACGGATCTGGAGATTTGTCTTTGCCAGAAAGTGCTACACGCATTGGCCAAAGTACATCTCCGCGGCCAGCTTCGTCTGCATATGGGAAGACAATACTATGCACGGAATCCTTATTCCAAGAATCTATGTTATTGCAAAGTTCTATGACTTTTATTAAATGTTTCTTTGTATTTTCAATGGAAGAGCCTTTCCATAGCAGTTTTTCTGGACCATATTCTGGCTTTTCAAACATATATCTGCTTTCTTCAAAAAACACCGCCACTTCGTCAAACTTGTTTATCCTGTCTCGCAAAAGAGTCTCAATATCTGCTTTGTCTATCTTCTCTGTACTTATCCAATCTGGTATAAATCTGTTTGCATATTGCCAAAAATCTGCGCTAGATAACTTTTTTATATATTCTCTGTTAAACCAGTTTAGCTTTTCTACGTTAAACCCGCCGCCGCTTTTATGAACTTTTGAAATGTCAAAAGCCTCTATAAGTTCTTCTTTTGAATAAAGTTCTTTTTCTCCGCCTGGATTCCAGCCAATAAAAGCCAAGAAGTTCATCATTGCTTCTGGTAAGTACCCCTCGTTTTTATAATCTAAAATGTCCTTTGCGCCGTCTCTCTTACCAAGCTTTTTCTTGCCGTCTGGACTCATTATAGGAGGTAATAGGCCTATCTCTGGCCTCTTTATGTCAAGACCTTCATATAGAGCCAAGAATTTTGGTGTTGAAGCTAAAAATTCATCGGATCGCATTATGTGTGTTACACCCATCTCCAAATCGTCTATCATGTGAGACAAATTGTATGTAGGATACCCGTCACTTTTTATAATTATAAAGTCATCCAATGCTTCTGGACCAGCAGATAGCTTTCCACGCACAAGGTCATCCCATTCGTATGTATTTAGATCGGTTATCTTGAATCTAAGCGGCTGAGTGCCATCCCAAACAGGAGGGTTTTCCGGCCTGTGATCTCTATATAAAAACGGTTTTTTCTCCGCTTTCGCTTGCTCTCGAAGTGCCTCAAGTTGCTCTTCAGAGTAAGGGTCAGCATAAGCTAGGCCTTTATCTACAAGTTCTTGTGCATATTTCTTGTAGATATCCAGCCTCTCGGACTGTATGTATGGTGCGCATGGACCGCCTATGTCTGGACCCTCGTCCCACTCAATACCTAGCCATTTCAAAGATTGGATGATATGCTCCATGGACCCAGCAACTTCTCTTGCCTTGTCGGTATCCTCAATTCGCAAGATAAAAGTTCCTCCATGCTGCCGCGCAAAAAGCCACGCATACAAAGCCGTGCGTACCCCACCAACATGCAAAAAACCTGTCGGGCTAGGCGCAAAGCGAGTAACAACTTTTCGGTTTCTATTTCCTTTTTCCATACCTCAATGTTATCAAAAATATAGGTAGTTATGGAGTTGACAGTGTGGAAAAAATTATTTCTCGTGCGATAGAGCTATGCCGACTATTTCCTCTGCTATGTGTAGTGCAGCATCCTTTTGGGTAAACGCTTCAGCATTTTTCTTCATAAGTTCAAGGCGAGATTTATTGCTTACAAGATGTTCCAGCTCGCTGGCAAGTACAGAGCCTGTCAGGTTAGCTTCTTCCATTACCTCACCTGCGCCGGCTGCAGCGAAAGTATAAGCATTTTTCCTTTGATGGTCGCCGTTTGTCTTTGTTATAGGTATTATTATTGCCGGCACCCCCCAAGAAGCGATCTCAAATATCATAGATCCACCGCGAGAGATGGCGACAGTTGCCGCACCAGCTGCCATACGCAGCTGTAAGTTATTCATGAAAGGAAAAGGCTTGTAATGTGCTTTGTTTGGGTTGTCTCCTAGTACTATCTCCGCAGTATTTTTTACTTCTTCAAAATTTTTGATACCTGTTTGGTGCAAGACTTGATAGTTGGAGACAAGTTTTGGCAGACTATCTATGATAGCGTCATTTATAACTTGCGCGCCAAGTGAACCGCCCAAGACTAATACTACAGGTATATTTTTATCTAAATTGAAAAATTCAAACACTCCTTCCTTTGCTGACTGAGCTATCTCGTCTCGTATCGGCTGTCCGCTCCATGCTACAGTTTTCTTTGGGAAATATTGCGCGGCCTCTTGAAATGATACAGCTACACGCCTTGCAAACTTTCCAGCCCAAACATTTACACGTCCCGGATACGAATCTGACTCGTGGATAACTACTGGTATACCCAGTATCCTGGCAGCAAGCAATGTTGGGAAGCTTGAATACCCTCCCTTGCCTACAACAACATCAGGGAAAATTGCAAACAATGCAAAAACAGCTTTTACTACACCCGTAAAAGTTTTAAACATATCAAAAAAGTTTTGCACGGAAAAATACACCCGCATCTTGCCTGCCGGTATCTGCTTAAATGTTATGCCGTTATCAAAAAGTGCCGCCTTGTCATATGGGTCATCAGAAAAATAGTAAAGCTTCGCCTGAACTATCTTGTCGCGATCTATGATCTGATTTACTTTTTCGGCTATAGCGATGATCGGGTAGAAATGTCCGCCTGTACCGCCGCCAGTGAAAACTATTTTCATGTTACTGAATTTCTTTATCTGATAATGCTTTGTTTTTCTGGTATTTAGATATATTTAATATGATACCGATGCTGGCAAGTGCTACCATAAGAGATGTTCCGCCGTGAGATATAAATACAAGTGGTACACCCGTTAAGGGAAATATACCTATAAACGAAGCAATATTTAAGAATGCTTGCGTTGTAAAGAGTATAACAATTCCGGTTACTAAAAGTCTACTAAACATATCTGGAGCCATGTTGGCTATGCGAAGTCCGCGTAACGCAAACATTACAAAAAGTATTACCACTGACATAGTTCCGATAAATCCAAACTCTTCTCCTATTACTGCAAAAATAGCGTCCCCCTGAGGTTCTGGCAGTTTACTAAATTTCTCTATACTTTGACCAAAACCTCTACCAAAGATTTTGCCAGAACCAATTGCAATGAGAGATTGCTGTATTTGGAAAGACTGATCTGCCGGATCTCTATCTGGTTTCAAGAAGGTCTTGACTCTACTTTGAGTGTATGGGTTTATGATAAGCAATAAAGAAAACCCCACTACGCCGACCAGTGCTATGTATCCTAAATATTTCCACTTTATACCAGAAACAAAGAGCATTGCTATACCTGAGATGAAGATGAGGATAAGACTTTTTGTGTCAGGCTGCTTTGCTAAGACTAGCGCTATAATCCCTGTAACACATAAAAATGGAATGACCGAAAATTTTGCATCATGTATTTTGCCTCGTATGTAGGACAACCATGCAGCTGCATATATTATAAAAGCAATTTTTAGAAATTCCACAGGCTGAAAAGAGATAAATCCTAAACTAACCCAACGTCTTGCTCCATTATGCTCCAGTGTTAAGCTCGGAATAAAAACCATAAGCACCAACAAGATAGAACAAATAAATAAAACCAGAGAGTATTTTTTCCAAAAAGTATAAGGTATTTTGTAGCATATATATGATACAAGGATTCCGCCTATCAGTCCGAAGCCTTGGCTCATAAGCACAGAGTAAAACTTGCTTTCATTTTTATCCAAAGTTCCCAATGCTGCTGAAACGAATAGGAAAAATCCAACACCGACAAGTATGCTGACAATCCAAAGAAACATCTTATCTACCTTGAGCGATTTCATCAGCTTATGAAAGATATTAAAGTGCTGATAATAGCACAAACGACAGAGATGACCCAGTATCGCATTGTAACTTTGTATTTTGGCCAGCCGATAGCTTCAAAGTGGTGGTGAAGCGGTGCAACTTTAAAAACTCTCTTCCCTCCACGCAGCGCACGAGAAGCTTTTTGGAGGATGACAGACAAAGATGTAAGTAAAAGAGGAAATGCAGCTATAGGTAGTATGAGGACTGAATCCGTCATAACTGCTATGGCCCCAAGTGTAACTGTGAGCGCCATCATTCCTGTTTCTCCCATATAAAACCTAGCTGGTGGTATATTGAACCAAAGAAATGCAAGTGTAGAACAAGCGATAACAGCACAAAGCGCCGCCATGTCTAGCTGATGATGGCCAAAAGATATAGCAGAAAATGCCATAAAGATAGATGCCATTACTCCGCCAGATAGACCGTCGAGCCCGTCTATAACCCCTCCAGAGAAAACCGCTAGCATTAGAAACATAACGAAAGGCACAAAGAATACACCCAGCTCCAGCCTGCCATCAAATGGTATAGCAATACTAGAAATGCCAAGCTTGCTGTGGAACCAAAGTCCTGCTACAAGGCCTATAAGCAGCACGCATGCAATCTTCATCCATGTATACCACTTGCTATCTCTGGTAAGCCTTGAAAATCCATGTATTTCTAAAGCATCATCCACCAGCCCAAGCATTGCGCCGAAAATAAAAATACCTAGCGGCACAAGTGTTTGGCTTCTGCTTAAAAAATTCAATTTGAAAGAAAGATCAGATGGAAATATAACCGAAGCTAAATATATAACACCAATGGAAATCAAAACCGAAGCCCATATGACTATTCCGCCTACGCTTGGAGTAGAAAGTTCTGCCGCAACTTTATCTTTGTGTATCTGTTTGAAGGCGTCAGAATTTGTATCTAAGCTTCTGTCGCGCTTTTTCCACATCTTATACCTGTAAAAATAATGAGATAAAGCGGGAGTGATGGCTATGCCCGTGATAAATGCGAGTGTTGCAGGCAAAAAGACTTTTGTTATGTCTAGAAGCGTCATAATTTCAAAGTATACCACACTTGTTCAACAAGCCAATCTTAATAATCCCGGTGTCTGTATACCTTTACTGGTGATAAAAAGTATAATATAATATATAAAAAATTGCAGACAATATTATTTTTGTAACTACTGTTATGTTAGTTATTCTATCCACTGTTATATCACGTGACGTAACAAAAATTGGAATATGGGGCTATTTAGTGTTTTGCTATCAGATAATAATGGTATATATAGTTTTATGCTTTTTCACTTATATAAAATCAGATAATATAAATGTAGACGACTAAACAAAAAGCCAGACGTCATGTCTGGCTTTTATTATTTTCATTAAATACGAATGTAAACCTACCAAGGGTAATATTTTTCTAGTTGATTTGAGTAAAGCCTGTTGAAATATTCATTTGCGGTTTGCAAAAGCAATACTGTATCTTCAAAGCGGCCTTTGATGGTGGAGCCGAGAACACTTATTCCCAGTGTTCTCCCTTCTGTCGTTCTAGCCAAGATAACCAAATTCCCTCCCGCACTATCTGTAAAACCGGTTTTAGAGGCTATTAGTCCAGGCAGAAATGGTATAGCTTCATTGGTATTTTTTATCTCATATTCTTTGCCATCTAGAGAACTATATTTCGCCACGGGGCTGTTTGTTTGGCCTATAATTTCAGGATTTTCGGCGTAGACGTCCTGAAGTAAAAGAACTGCGTCCTTGGCAGAAGCAAGAGCTGTCGGAGTTTTTTCTGTTGTGTCTAGCCCAGAAGGATTTTGAAACGAAATTCCCGGTAAACCAAGAGCTTGTCCGCGCATATTCATAGTACTTATAAAGTCTTGCACATTGTTGTCTTCTGATTGTTCTATATGCTCACGGATTGCTTCAGCTGCATCGTTGGAAGATCGTACAAGCATAAATGGTATAAGATCTTTTGCCTGCCATTTTTGGTCAAGTTTCAGCCCATCATTACCCTCTGTGTCCAGTGCTTTCTGCGTTATAGTAATCACATCATCCATTTTTATATTTGAAAGTGCCACGTCTGTGGTCATAAGTTTTGTTATGGAAGCTATAGGTTTCGGCTTGTCAGAATGCTTCGCATATATAGTGGTGTTAGTATCCAAATCTATCACTACAGCATTTTGCGCTTGGATGTTTATCTCGTTGAAGGGATTTTGAAATTTGGCAATTTCAGCGGACACAGCCCGCACCGCCGCTTCTTTTTCAAACTGAGCATTCCAAAATACAAGACCGAGTATTTCGGTAAAGCAAAGCACGCACAAGAGTTGTATAAGTCTCCGATTTTTCATAGATTATTCAGACTCTACTTCTACACCCTTGAACGCTTTTGTAACAGATTCGTATTCTGGCAGCTCGGAAATAGCGCCAATGCCAAGGAAGCCAAGTAGCTCAAATGTAGGCTTGTAGTAAAACTTGCGCGAATCTTCTTCGTGTTGAGATTTCTCTACAAGACCGCGTATCATAAGGTTGCGCAAAATAAAGCTGGAATTCACCCCGCGTATGTAGTCTATGTCTGCACGGGTTGGCTTGTCGGTATAGAGAATGATGGACAAAGTTTCCAAGCTTGCTTTTGAGAGTTCTTTGTTCAGATCGTCTTTTCGCAATTTCTCTACAAGCTCACCAAGCTCTTTATGTACACCAAGCATCATCTCTTTATCTTTTTCTACAAGGATAATGCCTCTGTTCTCTAGTTTTTCTTTCAGCACAGGCAAAGCGTTTTGTATATCTTCTTCTGAAACATCACAAAGCGAAGCGAGCTTACTCAGCGTCATCGGCTCGCCTGTATAAAAAAGTAATGCTTCTATTTTTGCATCAAGTTCCATAATTTTATTCTACAGCCTCATTAGCTTCCCTGTCATCCATAAATTCTTCCATAGATTTTTCAAGTCTTTTCATCTCTATCTCGTCAAAGTTTGCGCTCTGGATCACGTCTACTATCCCCTGTCGTACTAGCTCCAGCATAGCAAGAAACGACACAATAACAAAGACTTTTTCTTCTTTTGTTTTTACTCCTTTATGCCCAGAAAATTCTCGGAAGTTCATGGTCAAACTTTCCTCTATACGCTTGCCAAGATTGTCTATCATTTCTTCCAAGCTTATAACTTTACGCACTTCTACCTGTGGCAGAGGTTCATTTTTCCTTGGGATATTGCGAAATACATCGTCCGCAAGCTCGCGCATGTACAATGCCGTGATTTGCGGGTCTGGAGAAAAACGCACATCATCGTTCTTACGTTCAAGCGGTGAAAATATAACAGATTTGCCGAATATCTTTTTTATATATTCTCCGGCATCGCGAGCAACTTTATACAAATGTAATCTGTTTTCCAATGTGCCTATTTCTTTTTCTTCATCTTCGGTCAAAAGCATGTTGGGCAATATAGATTTGGATTTTATAAGTATCAGCGTAGCTGCAATGATGATGAAAGAAGTGATACCAGATAGAAGATTTGTAGAATTTTTATTTTCTGCAGTTTCGTCATCTGCCATATTCAAACCCTTTACATAGGACACATAGTCGTCTGTGACTTGCGCCAAAGATATTTCATTGATAAAAAGTTTTCTGCGTTCTATGAGATCAAGTAGGACATCAAAAGGTCCTTCAAAAATAGGGGTCTTTACATTATAGGCGGATTTTGTATCTTCCATATTACTTTTTTACTTTGTAAATGAAAGGTATAATCGTGCGCTCCTCTGGTTTACCATGCAAGGCTAGGGTGTATGGTCCAAAAATAATGCTGTTGAAGAATTTTGAGATAGAGATAACCACAACTACACCGATAGCCACAAGCAGTATGTTTTTCACAAGGCCAATACCGTCTATTATTCTGCCTATTCTAGAATGGAAGTACATACCTATGAATATGTAAAGCGGAACATATATTAAAAGCGCAAGAAAATTTATTTTCACAAACCTCTTCATTGGTACATTTTGTTGTCCGGCAAGAAATGGCCCGAGAAAACGTAGCTGCATAAGAAATCTTGAAAAGAAAATAACTTTGTTTATGTGCAAGTAAAGCCAGCTTGTATCCAGCGGCAATCTTTTAGAAAAGAATTTGTTATATATGCCGACGATGAGCTTATTACCTTTCTTTGCCAGCCAGTATATGACTATGTCGCTAATCAAAAGTCCGGCAATAAGGATTGGTATAAGTAGCCACGCTGACAAATGCCCTGTGCCAACTAGGTAACCAAACGCCAAAAGTATAATTTCCTCTGGTATGGGTATTACCATATTTGCAAGTAAAGAAACTCCGAAAATCCCAAAGTACGACAGAGCCCCGAGTTGATTTATAATTCCATTTGTTTCTTCCATAATTTATTCTATCTCACAAAATACAAAACCACTCGCTACTGCGACAGCCGCTGATCTATGCGGTGCATATCCCTAGGAAACATAGAAGCCTCGCGGATGTTTTTCAATCCAAGTATTTGCATTGTCATGCGTTCGGCCCCAAAAGCAAAACCTCCTTCGGGTGGAACACCATACTTAAAAGCCTCTAGAAACATTTCTATTTTTGCTGGGTCCATACCCCACTCCTCTACGTGCTTCATTAGTTGTGTGTAGTCATTTATTCTTCTTCCGCCTGAAAGCCATTCAACCCCTTTACATAATAGGTCCATTCCTTCATTAAATTCTGGATTTTCTGGATTTGGGAAGACATAAAACGGCTTTTGTCTTGTTGGATATCCATAAATATACACAAAATCAGAGCCCGTTTCTTCTTTTATGATTTCACATATAATCCTTTCATCTTCGGGGTTTAAATCCTTTTCTCCCCGAACATCTCTATCTGTTTTTATAAAAATTTTATTCTGAACTTCTTTTAGGGATAGTGTGGGTGTTTCATTTATCATTTCTGGTAAAACAGCTCCCAGGAATTCTAGTTCTTTTTCACATCTTGATTTCAAATTATTCAAGATATACCTAACTGTCTTTTCAGATAAGTCCCTAACATCACGCCATGAATTTATAAACCCAAATTCCACATCTAAAGAGACTATCTCTGTAAGATGTCTAGTAGTTGCTGATGGTTCTGCCCTGAAAACCTTATTAACAGAGAATACTCTTTCAAATGCTGACATTACAATTTGCTTATATAGTTGCGGAGATTGAGACAAGTATGCTTTTTTATCAAAATAATCCAACTGAAATACCTCTGCTCCACCTTCCGCTGTGGCTGGTACAATTGAGGGTGCCTGAAATTCAAAAAAATCTTGAGCCTTCATAAATTCACGGAATAAATCTATGATTGCAGATTGTACTTTAAAAATAGATTGTAGGCGCGGGTGGCGTAGTGTCAATGCTCTATGGTCGAGTTCTGTGGTTACATCCAAATTAAATCCATCAGCAGACATATCAAACGGTAAACTCTCTGCCACGCCAAGAATTTCTATCTCTAAAACTTCAAGTTCTATATCTCCATTCTGCACTTTTAGATTTTTATTTTTAGCAGGGCGTTCATTAACCTTACCTTTAATTGAGATAGCAGATTCTTGCTTTATTTCTTTTGCTGTTTCTATTGCTTTGCTGTCAGGTAAAACTACAGCTTGAACAACCCCAGAAAAATCACGAATATTAAAAAAAACCATCTTTCCTTGATCACGACGGACATTTACCCAGCCGCATACGGTTACCTCCTTACCAATTTCTGCTTGTAAATCTTTTATATAAATACGTTTTGACATAAGAAGTATTTTACCATAAAACGCTAGATATAAAAAATCCCACAAAGACCTATAGCCTTTGTGGGAAGTTCTTAAAATATCTGGTTCTTCACCAGCTTTTGATACTCAGTGTTTGTGCTCACAAGCTCTTCGTGTGTGCCCTCCGCTACAAGGCGGCCTTTGCTCATAACCAAGATTTTGTCCGCATCTTTCACTGTAGAAAGTCTGTGAGCGATAATTATAGTGGTCCTGCCTTTAGAGCTTGCCTTTATCGCTTCATGAACAATCTTTTCGTTGTTAGAATCCAGTGCAGAAGTTGCTTCGTCAAATATTAAGATTTTTGGATTTTTTGCTAAAGCTCTGGCAATGGCAACTCTTTGGCGTTCACCACCAGAGAGTTTAATGCCTTTTTCTCCTATCACAGTATTATAATCATCCTTTAACTCCGCAATGAATTTGTCTATAGACGCCATCTTTGCAACTTTATCTAAATCTTCGCGCGTAAAATTATTTGCTTCACCATTTAAGCCGAACAAAATATTTTCTTTTATTGTTGTATCAAAAAGAGAAACTTCTTGTTCTACATTACCTACTTGCTTGCGCAATGAATGCAAATCTATTTGCTTCAAGTCTATATTATCTACAAGTATTTGGCCTTCTGTTGGATCATGATATCTACGAAAGAGATTTACAATAGTACTTTTACCTGAACCAGATTCACCCACAATACCGACAGTTTGACCAGCTTCTATTGTAAAACTTATGTCTTGGACGGTAATCTCACCTTTTTCATCGGCTTCCTCGGCATCTTGCTCGGATAAAACTGTTTCTCTTTTGGGATAAGCAAAGCTGACATCTTTAAACTCTATCTTGCCGTTCATATATTCAACCTTTATGGCATTTTCAGTGTTTACAATTTCTGGCTCTATCTCCATCATGTCAAAATATTTTTTAATCTGAGAGAGTAGTATTATGTATCTTCTTTGTAAGCGGCCCACTTGATAAAGTGACCCGAACAAACTGGAAAGCCATGAAGACAACGTAACGAACATCCCTGTTTTTATATTTCCTTGCGCTATCAGATAAACACCTATTGCTAGACCTCCCCACTGACCGATAGAAATAAAAAACCTGTTAGTGAGCAGAGTTTTGTTCCAATTTAGCCAAAGTTTTTGCTCAAATTGATCCACTGACTCAACAGCGTTACTAAAATCTTTCTTGGCTTTTTCCTCTTGGCCTTCTATAACCACAAGTGGGAAGTTACGATATATTTCTGAAGAAAATTTGGCTACACCCTGCCTTCGCTCGCGAAGCTTCATTAGTGTTGGTTCAAATTTTTTATTTACCATAAATGTAACTCGTAAATAACTAGCTATTGCAAGTAGGACAAAGATGCCCAAACTAAAATCTACAATACATAAAACTATAGTAGTAATTAAAACTCTTATAACCAAAGGCGCAACTTCGTATAGCATTTGAAATACCATTTCTGGCAAAGAATTTTGACCCTGGTTTACTATGTGTTGTTTTACTCCGGAGTTTTCATTGTTGTGCTGGCCTATAGAAAAAGTAAGCATTTTTGATAGAGAAATATTCGAAAGATGTCTATTTATGTTCGTATCAAGTTTTCTGATTTCTATATTTTCTCTAAAATAAAGTAACACCTGTGTTTGCGCAATATAAACCAGAGCACCTAGTCCTACAAACATCAAAGCATGCTTTATGTCTGAATCTAAAACAGCATCTGCGCTTTTTCCAAATAAGTACGGACTCAAAAGGGACAACATCATGTCTACAACCATGAATCCAACGATCACCGCTATAGACGGCCAAAATGGCCTGAAGAACTGTAAAGTTTGTTTCAAGTAAGTTTTCTTTTTCATTTTATTTATTTATTAAGTTGTTCAGATACATTGTAACACAGTTTTCTTAAAAAATCAAGCAATAAACTACTTAAAATAATCTATTCTTAAAGCTCTCTTAACTTCTACTAGCGTTTCCATAGCTGTTTTTCGGGCTCTTTCTGTACCATCTTTTAGTATTTGTATAACCTTTTCGGGATTTTTTGCCAGTTTTTCTCTTTGTGTTCGAATTGGCGTGATGATTTCTTGTAGTATCTTTATTAAACGCTTTTTTATTACCACGTCTCCAAGACCACCATTTTCATATTGTTTTTTAAGTTCAGTCACTTCATCTATATTTGGATCAAAAATATCTAGATATGTAAATACAGTATTGCCTTCCACTTTCCCTTTGTCTTCCACTCGCAAGTGGTTTGGGTCGGTATACATACTCATAACCTGCTCCTCTATCTCTTTGTCTGACGAAGAAATGTAAATGCAATTACCTAAGGATTTGGACATCTTGGCATTACCATCTGTGCCAACTAGGCGTGGTACAGACCCGACAACACCTTCTATCTTTTCAAAAATTCCTGTGTTGTATATAGCGTTAAACTTTTTTGCGATATCATTCGCCTGTTCTATAACAGGCATCTGATCTATGCCGACAGGTACAGTAGTAGCCTTGAAGGCAAGTATATCTGCTGACTGAGAAACTGGGTAAGCCAAGAAGCCGAGAGGGACGCCCTTGCTGTTTTCATCGCCCTCGTTGTCCAAAAGCTTAGTTGCAAGGCTGAAGCCTTTTTCTGCTGATTCAGACTTTATAGTCGGGTTATGTGAGAGTTGCTGCAAGGTCACTAAGTTCATAAAGAAAACTGTCAGCTCTGCAATCTCTGGAATTCCCGATTGTATGAAGAAAGTTGTTTTCTCTGGATCAAGTCCGCAAGCCAAGTTGTCCATTGCGATTTCCAGAACATTACTTCTAACTTTCTCTGGATTGTCGGCATTGTCTGTCAATGCTTGGACATCGGCTATCATATAAAAAGATTTCTCTGCCTCGTCTTGCAGCTTCAAGCGATTTTGTATAGACCCGACAAAGTGTCCTAGGTGAAGCCTGCCTGTAGGCCTGTCTCCTGTCAGTACTGTTTTTATTTTCTTCTCCATTTGCGTATTCTACCACTTTTTAGGTTTTTATAAAATCCACACGTTTGTCACACATTTATACAGAAAGCAATTTTAAGCGCGGCTGCCAATGTGCTACAATCCAGCAAGTTATGGCTACTACAAGGAAAAGTGATATACGCATACCGCCGCAGAGCTTGGAGTCAGAAAAGGCGGTACTTGGCTCTGTTATGTTGCGGCCAAGCGCACTTTTTGACATTTCAGATACTATCTCGCCAGATGTTTTTTATGCAGATAAACACAGGATCATCTACCAGTCTATGCTGGAGCTTTCTACTAAAAACGAGCCGATAGACCTGCTTTCTCTTTCTAACAAGCTAGATGAAAAAGGTCAGCTAGAACAAGTCGGCGGACGTACATATCTAACAGAGCTTGTAAATATGGTTCCGTCCTCTACAAACGCTAAACATTATGCGGAAATAGTGCACAGAAAGCACACACTGCGCAGCTTGATAGACGCGTCAGACTACATAGCCGAGCTAGCATTTGGCGGCAACGATGAAGAGCTGGACATAGTACTGGACACTGCCGAGAAAAAACTTTTTGGGATAACTTCAAACCCAAAAACACAAAAGTTTACAACGCTGAAAAAAACTCTTTCCGAAACTTGGGAAGAGTTGGAAAAACTGCACGAGTCCAAGTCTGATCTTCGCGGCATACCGACAGGCTACAGAGACTTGGACAACATGCTTGCCGGATTTCAGAAATCAGACCTTATAATACTTGCGGCGCGGCCATCTATGGGTAAGACTACTTTGGCTTTGGATATTGCCAGAAATGTGGCTATAACACACAGCGTACCTGTAGGCATCTTCTCTTTGGAGATGAGTGCGCAACAGCTTGCCACAAGACTACTTTCAGCAGAATCCAAAGTAAATGCTTGGAACTTGCGCACAGGCAGACTCTCTACAGATCAAGAATTTTCCCGCATACGCGATTCGCTGGATAAGCTTGCCAAAGCACCAATATACATAGACGACCAAGCTGGAAACTCTATATCAAAAATGCGCGCTGCCGCAAGACGCCTGAAAAGCGAGTACGGTCTTGGTCTAATAGTCGTGGACTATCTGCAGCTTATGACCACAAGTAAAAATTATGATTCTATGGTGAACCAAGTTACTGAAATATCCAGATCACTCAAAGGTTTGGCGCGTGAGTTGGATGTGCCGGTGCTAGCACTCTCTCAGCTATCCCGTGCTGTGGAATCCCGCGGCGGCAAGCCTCGCCTGTCTGACCTGCGCGACTCGGGTTCCATAGAACAAGATGCAGACGTAGTCATGTTTATCCACAGAGAAGACAAATACAACGACAATTCTGAAAAACCAAATGTGGCGGAAATTCTGATAGAAAAGCACAGAAACGGCCCTGTCGGAAAAGTGGAACTTTACTTTGACGAGAAGACCACTTCTTTTCTTTCCATAGAAAAGAACGACCAAGGCTTCAGTGCGAGTCAAAGCGGAGGACAAGTAACATTCAACGACTTTTAATTTATGGACGACTTAGCAAAACTAGCGCGCTACTTTGCGCAGTTCCCAGGAATAGGCGAACGGCAAGCCAAGCGTTTTGTTTATTTTTTACTTTCAGCTGATCCAAACTACGTTGGTGACCTGGCTGGCGCTATAAATAGTATAAAGAAAAGTGTGGTGCGCTGCAAAAAATGCTTCCGTTTTTTCAAAAAAAATGATGCCGATACGTGCAGCATATGCAGTAACACTTCCAGGGACAAATCTCTGCTCATGGTGGTAGAGAAAGACACTGACATAGATTCTGTGGAAAAAAGTTCTGTTTATAAGGGCCTATACTTTGTGCTTGGCGGCCTTGTGAGTGTGGTAGAGAAAGACACACCACTTCGTGTTCGCACCAACGAACTTGTGCGCAGGGCCGAGGAGGATGCAAAAGCTGGAAATTTAAAAGAGATCATATTAGCATTTTCGTTGAACCCAAACGGTGATCATACTGACATGCATGTGCGGGAAAGATTGACAAAAATTGCGGAAGAAAAAAATATAAAAATTTCCAGTCTTGGGCGCGGACTTTCTACGGGTACAGAGCTTGAATACTCCGACCAAGACACACTCAAAAATGCTCTGAAGAACCGGCAATAATAAAACCCCCAGGAGGGGGTTTTATTTTATAGAAATTATCTTGACTTCAGAGTACGGCTGGCGGTGGCCGTTGCGCTTTAGGTACCTGCTTTTCTGCTTGTACTTTACCACCATAACCTTGCTATGACGGCCAGCTTTTTCAAAAGTTGCTTCAACCTTTGCTCCGTCTATGTATGGAGTGCCGATAGTAGTGTCCTTGCCGTTGTCTACCAACAAAACCTTGTCAAACACAACCTTGTCGCCGGCCTTCAAGTCGTCTCCAAGCTTCTCTACTTTTATCTTGTCCCCAGCGGAAACTTGGTACTGCTTCCCACCTGTTTGTATAACTGCAAATTCCATAGTCCATACATATTAGCAGAGAGACTTATAAAAGTCAATAAACATTTTATGCCTTGAAATAGGGCTTTTTGCGGGCTATAATTGCTTTGATGATATCCACATATCGCTACAAAACTCTAGTCTGGACAGACTTGAAATCCCCGACAGAGGAAGAGCTTGCCTTCGTAGCAGAAGAACTACCTCCTGTTGACATAAAAGAGTTTTTCTTGCTTCATTCAAAACCTACTATTTTCAAGCAGTACGGCATTTCTGCTCACACACTTCCCTTGCCCCTATGGGACAGAGAGACAGGCAAAGTGATGCACGCGCCATTCCGCTTCGTACGTTTTGACAACCAGATAGCCACTATGCACGATGCAGCACTTGCATTTCTAGACAACGCTCGATATTTGCTGGAGTCCGAAAACAAAAGCCTTTCAAATCCGGCTTCCGAAAATGCAGACTATGTGTACAAACTTATTTTGGAAGAAATAGCAAAACATTCCCACAAAGAGCTGAAGGAATACGAGGAATATAAAGCTTTGAGAGCAACTGAACAGAAAATACATGGCAAAAAAGACTCTGTAAATCCTTGGCTTGCAGCCTGCGTAGGTCTCATTATTATTTTTGCAATTATAATTATATTTTAATCATGCTTACCATATACAACAGTTTGTCTAAAAAAGAAGAAGAATTTCGGCCAATACAAAGCAATAAAAAAGTCGGCATATACACATGTGGCCCGACAGTTTACGACTATGTGACAGTGGGCAACTGGCGAACATATACTCTGGGCGATATTGTAAATAGAGTACTTATATGGAATGGATTTGAGCCGACCTACATTATGAACATAACGGACGTGGGACATCTGACTGGAGATAACGAAGGCGATGCTGATACTGGTGTAGATAGGATGGAAAAAGCTAAAAAACGCGAAGGCAAGACAGCTTGGGATGTGGCAAGATTTTACGGAGACGACTTTCAGGCCGGCTACGTAAAACTCAACCTGACAAAACCGGAGAAATTCACAAAAGCAACTGAATACATTGCCGAGCAGATAGACTTGGTGGAAAAGCTTGAACAAAATGGATTGACTTACAAAATAAATGACGGTATTTATTTTGACACCGCTGCATACGAAAAATCTGGCTTTACATATGGGGAACTTTCCAACTTGAAAGATATAAAGGCTGGAGCACGAGTAGAGTTTAACAAAGAAAAAAGGAATGCGCGTGACTTCGCTTTATGGAAGTTTTCTCCAAAAGAAGAAAAACGCGATATGGAGTGGGATTCGCCTTGGGGTGTTGGCTTTCCTGGATGGCATATCGAATGCTCAGCTATGAGCATGAAGTACTTGGGCCAGCAGTTTGACCTGCACATAGGTGGGGAGGATTTGAAAAGTACTCACCATCCAAACGAGATAGCCCAAGCTCAAGGCGCTACAGGCAAAGCTCCGTTTGTAAAATATTGGCTGCACGGAGCATTTCTTCAAGTAGACGGAGGAAAGATGGGTAAAAGCCTCGGCAATGCCTATAACCTGCACGACATAGAGAGCAAAGGATATAGCCCGCTAGCACTTCGGTATTTCTACCTCACAGGACATTATAGATCTCCGCTAAACTTTACCTGGGAATCTTTGGATGCTGCAGCAAGCGCATTGCACAAGCTATACAGACACTACATAGAACTTGGAGAAGATATCGGTGAAGCTGACAAAGGATACATTGACAGGTTTGGAAAGGCAATAAACAACGACCTAAATATGCCGCAAGCCCTGGCTGTGGTCTGGGAGCTTTTAAAGGATATGGATATTCCAGACGAGGTGAAGAAAGCCACACTTCTTGGAATAGACAAAGTACTCGGGCTTGAATTGGGAAAACAAAAAAATGAACCCTTGCCGCAAGAAATAGCAAACTTGGTTTCTGCTCGCGATCAAGCCCGCAAAGATAAAAACTGGCTAGAAAGTGATCGCCTTCGCGACTCGCTTTCTAGCCTTGGTTATGAAGTATCTGATGGAGATACAGGAACAACGATTTTTAAAAAATAATATACGCATCTCTACCCTAAAGCTGGTAGAGTCACATAAAAAGTAGATCCTTTGCCAAGCCCAGGAGAGCTTACATTTACAGTACCATTGTGTGCCCTCACTATTTCTTTTGCAAGATAAAGCCCTAATCCTGATCCACCGGTATTCATTCTCGCACCATTACCTCTAGAAAATTTTTGGAAAAGTTGTGATTTTATTTCTGGAGTCATGCCCATACCAGAGTCTTCCACTGAGAAAATTATTTTTTTACTATCACTATCTCTACCTACACGCACGCTTACAAAACCTTCTTTTGTATATTTTATGCCGTTGTCTATAAAGTTCAGTAACACTTGGCGTATCTTGTTTGCATCAACTCTAGCAATATAAGGGCCCTTGTCTATAGTACTGAAAGTAAGCTTCAATCCTCTTGACTCTGCTGATACTAACAATTCGTTTACTATCTCTTCTGCAAGTTTAGATATATCTATTTCATCAAATTCATATTTCATCCCACCCTGTTCTATCTTGGAAACGTTTAAGAAATCTTCTACAGTTTTTGCTAAAGCTGTACTGGATTGGAATATCCTTTCTATCGCCTCACGCTGGGTAGTATCTGCCAAAACCCCATAAGAGCCCTCTAGAAGCATGGAAGAGTAACCTTTTATTGCGGTCAACGGACTTCGTAACTGATGAGATGCTAATGATAAAAATTCTGTTTTTAATGTATCTAAAGATTTTAGTTTTTCATTAGATGTTTCAAGCTCGTTTGCTAGTTTTGCAAGTTTTTCACGTTGATCAACCTCATTTAAAACAGAACGGATAAGTAACACCCCAAAAGTTAAAACAACAATGAGTTCAAAACTACGGTATACTAGTATATTTTTATCTGATGATAAAATAACCTCGGCGAAAGTAACCATTGCTAGTAATATAATAAATACCATTGTACTAACAACACGTAAATTAAATAATTTTTGTCTTAGTATCGCATATGCGGTAAAACCAATAAATGGTAAAAAAAATGTTGCCCCATATGACAAGAAATTTCTATTATCAAAAATAACGACGATCAGAAAATTAAATAATATTATCAGAGTAAACGTACTAACTAATCCTATTAAAATATCCTTCAAAGCTTCTCTGGTTTCTTTTTTAGACTGGGATATTTTATGTAAAAGTAGTGCAACGCCAGAAACAACAAGACCGACAGCAAGTACCCCAAACAATATCATACCTGGCCCCAAAACAGCTTTATATATATCAGTATACTCAGGATTCACCTCTAGCCTAGTAAGAACAAAGGGGGTTAAGGTTACCAAAGAGGTTAAGATCACTAAAGGCAGGAGGGCCTTATTATACAGTTTCGGAAATTTAATCTTTTCAGCTGGAAATATATATAGAAAATGAAAAATCGTAAACGCTTGCCACACCGCAAAAAATAATACTAACCTTGAGAGCCATAGATATACATATGGGTTTGCAGCAATTTTCGTCAGATAACTAACTACACCCCAAGCTGAAGTAATCAAGGAAAACACCAGAAATGCTTTGTTTGTTAGACTGTATCTATTATTAAAATAAATAGTAAACCCAAAAACTATAATAGTTGAGACAACAAAACCGACAAAAAGAAAATCAATATTACCTATTAAGTACATGATTTTTAATTATACTAAAGGACGAGTTAATTTACCATGTTAATTAACGGTTCTTCCCGTCTAGTAATCGCTGTAGGTTTTGGAGCAATACCTATACGCAACATTACCAGTATCTCACCTTTTTCTACCTCAAAAATATCTCTAATCATGTCATATTCTTGTTTAATTATACTACGATGCTTTGAAGAGAATTGGTCAGGCATGTGTTTAAGTGCCCCATTTTTAAGTAATGTAATACCGGTTAAAGGCTGCACTCCTAGATTATATTTTGTCGCAGTTAGCCATACCCTTTCCATAAGCATACCTAGATTAACAATATATTCATTTGACATATTTTCTATAACGAAAGATATTATCGCACCAGAAGATTCATATAGTTTTTGGTTGTCTTTAGATACCAGATTTGCGATTCCAAACATATTAAAAAATTTTAATATGTTCCAATTGCGAAATATTTTAAATACAATATTTTGAAAAATATTGAGCTCTAGTGTTTTTATAAAAAACCCCTTTTTAATGATATCCTCATCGTCTGTCCATGTTATATGGGTAAATAAAAAATCATGCAAACTCTTGCTCTCTAAAACAATCTTTTCATTCTTGCTTGCAGCAGCAGCAATGTCTTTTACAGAATCTGTATTAATTTTTATATGAACACCTTCTTCTTTTTTAATATTTAACATACTACTAATCATTTCCGCAGGAATTTTCTTGGAATATTTCTTCCTATTTGTCCTTCTTTCTTTAATAAAAGGAAATAAGTCATCTTCGTACACAGAATTATCCTTGGTAAGGATAATATCAGCGACATGTTCATTACTATTAACTAAAATTTTCACCACAGAAGCATAACCTAAATTGGCGGCAGCAATTTTCATATTTTCTAACACCGCCCCTACTGCGATGAGAGATGCCCTATTCCCAAAGTTATATAGAGAAGTATCTTTTTTTGAAACACTAAAGACAGAAATTATGTTATCCTTGATACAAAAACTCCACGGCTGAGTATTGTCTCCAGACGGAGCATAAGTACCAAATTTAATAATTTTACGCAAGTCCTCAATCATAATTTATTTCTTCACCCATTTCTGCTTACCACCTTGTTTAAAATAGATAGGGTGTTCATAACTCCAAAATCTTATAACTGGAACAGCTTTACTGCCTATTGAAGAATGTATTATTTTAAACTCTGAATTCTCTCTCATTAGTATATCAAATATTTTATTTTTTAAATCCTCCTGAATAACGGATTGAGTTGAAATTCTATTATTTTCCTCTATATGAATACACAAAATCTGATCCTGATTTTTAGACATTTCTATTTCCAATACGCACTTACCGGTAAAATACCTGTTGTATTTTGTGTTCATTAAGACTTTTCGTATTGTTTCAGGGTATATATTTGCTCCGTAGAAGCTTACAGAAAAATCTGCCCTCTCGTACACATATACAAAAGGCAACTGCCACAGCGTATGACTTATCCCGGCCTTATTTATTTCGCCCAACAAATCTATACCGGATATCTTTGCTTTTCTAAGTAAGTCCCTGAAAGTAAAAATACCACCATTATCCTTCAAATCATACCTTACAAGAGGTAGTCCGCCAGCAGACGAACACACCAGCATTCTGTCTAGCTCTTCAAAATAAAACTGTTCGGGTATGTATTGGGTCAGTGTTGGCAACTTATCTTCCTGGCCAAAAAGAATTTTTAAAAGTTTTTTGTTTCCTATAGCAAGCCTGCGTACCAAGATAGATACTGGTGTCTCGTACGACATAGTGCCGAGATCTACTGTACCATAATGGTTTAGTGTATCTAGTAAAGGATTCTTTAAACCAACTTTTTTAATTATATAATTACGAAATTCTTCACTGAACCCTTCCGCAGAAAATATAAATTTCACATTGTGCTTTTTCCACAAAAATCCTTCGCTTGCCCCAAAGTCAACAAGGTCTTTTATAAAAGGTGGGTAACCTCCTATAATAACTTGGTCAAAATAAGGAGCTAATTTCTTTAGAGATTTTAGTATTTCTACTTTATTTGTTCCTGGATTTATAATACTTAGGGGATATTTATTTTTTTCAGATATATGCTTTATTGCTTGATATGTGAATAGTCCACCAATCCATACGCCCATAGCAAATCCATTTACATACAGGGTTGTTTTTTTGTCTATATTAAAATTTGTAAGCAAATACATTTCTGCTGTTAGTGCGTACTGCAAGTCTTGTTTTTCCGTGCGAGGAAAATAGAAAGGCTCACCCGTGGAGCCAGACGTTGCAGAGATAACCCAAGATTTACTAGAGAATTTTCCGTCTAGACATAACTCTGGCAATGGATAAGATTTAAGATAAGAACTCTTGTCCACCAGCGGAAGTTTTTTAAAATCAGCTACAGATCTTATATTCTTCACACTGATTTTATTTTTTTTTAATATTTTTTTATATGCTGGAACCCTTTCTGACACAACATGAAAAAGCCTCATGGCAGACTTTTTCCCCCTATCAAGCCAATACTTTTCATCCCTTTTTTTAAGTTCTTCAAGAAAAGCAAGTTTATTTTTAAAATATTTCTCTATAGGGTAAGGCATATATTTATTACTTATTTCTGTCTACTATCTGTTCCGCCATTTTGTCTGCTATTCTCTGGGGACTTGCATTTTCTATTTTAGCATTTTGAAGGACTGTGCCAAGCCTTGACTTTATACTTAGTACTCGTTCAGAAAGTCTTACGGGCTCGCTGTCGCCATGTTCATACTCGTCCACAACAGCTATAAGCCCACCAGCATTCACTAGATAGTCTGGGCAGTATATTATATTTATTTTATGTAGTTCATCTGCTATGCCAATATCCTCAAGCTGATTATTTGCACTACCAACAATTATCTTGCATTTCAATTCTGGTAAAGTTTGTTTATTTAAAGCGCCAGAAAGAGCGCAGGGCGAATATATATCTACATCTTGCTTGTGTATATTTTCCGTATCTACTACAATAACTTTTGGGAATTCCTTTTTTATTTTCTCTACTATCTCTTTATTTATATCTGCAACATATATTTCCTTGGCTTCGTCGTATATCAAAGCCAGCAACTCTGACCCAACTTTACCAAGACCCTGAATAGCAAAAGAATGTCCAGATACTGTACTGGAACCAAACCTAAATTCCAATACTTCTTGCACTGAATAATATAACCCTGTAGCTGTGGCTTTTTCCGGGTTACACTTTGAACCAACTAGAAATTTTGTCATCTTCATCATATAAAACAAGTCAGACTGAGTAAGGCCAACATCTGTACCAGTTATAAACTTGCCGTTTATTTCATTTAGAACTTTAGCATATGCTTTTAATATTTTTCCCTTGGAATAATCTCCTTTTGGTACAATTATGACACCTTTTGCACCACCGTATTGTAGTCCAGCCATTGCATTTTTATAAGACATACCCCTAGATAGACGTAGTGCATCGTGTAGGGCATCTTCTTCTGTCTCATATTGCCAAAACCTTGTGGCACCGAAAGACGGTACAACTTTGTTGTCTCGGTGTATTGCAATAAAACCGTGCAACCCACTATCTTTATCTTGAAAAAAGTAAACATTGTGGTGTGCATCGTACTCTGAGTAGTTTATGTATTTTTCTTTTTCTAATGTGACTATTTTATTCGAGGACATGTATATGTTTAGTTGTGGATTTATCTTTTTTAATACCTAAAATAACTTGTTTTAATGCAACCGTTGCAACAACACCGCCTAATATAGCAGCACTTCCTAGTTGAGACCAAGAGATAAGCTCCTTATTTAATACTCTTTTTACAGAAGTAATCATTTTTTTGTCTACATTTTTAACACCTACGATATATTCCATTATTATCTGTCCAGCACGCGGCATGGATATAGGTTGAGATAATTCCTTCTTCCAAAAATTTAAATCTTTATCGAAAATTTTATTATGTCCTAAATCATACCTTTCCACATGCAACACAACGCCATCTCCATTGTCGGTAATCATTATAACTGGGATTTTGTACTTCATCGCGAGCACCCTGACCTCAACCTTCATTGGAATATTGTCTATTTCCTCTATGATACATTTCAATTTTCCTTTTTTTAATAGAGATTCTAAGTTTTTTATAGAGACACCAGATAGCATAGTTTTCACATTTGCAAATGGATTATCTTCATATATTCTACGAGCAGCTATCACTGTTTTATTTAAACCAACTTGATGCACACCAGCCAGTATACGATTTAAATTTGTAGTGCTTAACTCATCAAAATCTGCTATTGTTATTGAATTTGAAATCCCCGCTTGTGTTAAAACAAAAGCTATATTACTACCCACACTCATGCCAAAGACCCCTACAGAGAAGTCTCTCAATTTCTTCTGTTCATTTACAGTTATAAGGTCTTGATTTCTATTTGTCTTTAGTTCCCAATATGCTTCTTTTGGAACAGTTTTTACTATGGTGTGATTCCATGGATAATAAACATATTTAAAATTTTTTGCCTTTTTAAAACAATATTTTTTAAAAACTTCGCTGGAATAAATTTTATTTTTATCTTCTCCTATATATTTATGATTTTCTATAAAAAATAGTTCCTTTAACTGATCACTAAAAGCATCAACAAAACTTATATAAGGTTTTTGTTTGAGCATTTTCTTGAGCTCTATTTCATTCTTTAAGAATACAGGTTTATAAAAAATTTCTTTTTTCATAGATTTTCATTATACCATATATTTAAAACAAAAACCAGTAAGCCTTGCGCCAACTGGTCTTTATTATTATATCCCCTCCTCTCTTAAAACCTCTAAAGCTTCCTTTGCGCGGTTAGAAATCTTGTTGGGTTTCTTAATGTTGATTTTCACATATAAGTCGCCTGTTTTACCATGTGAGACAGCTTCGCCATAACCAGGAACTTTTAATGTTTCGTTATTATTTGTACCGGGAGGTATAATAAGCTTTATTTTTTGCTCTTTCTTGTGTATACCATCTCCTCTACATGTAGTACATTTTTCTTCTGGAATCTTGCCTTCTCCATAACAATCGCTACAAACCACAATATTTTCAAAAGTCCCTAAAATAGTTCTGCGAGCTTCTCTTAATTTTCCTTGACCTTTACATTTTGTGCAAGTCTTCAGTTTTGTGCCAGGCTTTGCACCAATACCTTTACATGTATCACAAGTAGACTGTTTTGATATAGATATAGTTTTCTCTGTGCCTAAAATAGCTTCCGTAAAAGTAAGTATGATTTCTGTAGATAAATCTCTACCTCGTCTAGTACGCTGTTGGCTTGTCATACCGCCACCAAAAAAGTCTGAAAATATATCTCCTATATCTCCCATATCAAAACTGCTACCGTTCTGAAAGCCAGAAAAATCAAAACCACTAAAACCTTGTCCGCTACCCATACCGCCAGAGGCGTACGCATTGCCAAACTGGTCGTACTGTGCACGCTTCTTTTTGTCGGAAAGAGTTTGGTAAGCTTCATTTATTTCTTTGAATTTTGAATCATCGCCTTTGTTTTTATCAGGATGATATTGATGCGCCATTTTTCGGAACGCTTTTTTGATATCATCCTGCGAAGCATTCTTCTCTACGCCAAGAATTTTGTAGTAATCTTTTGTCATGAACGATTATTGTAACATATTATTTTACTTCGTCAGTTTTCTCGTCAGAAGTTGTTTCTGTGTTTGGAATTTCTTCATTTTGAACTTCAGCTGTCGTTTCTCCAGCAGAGGTTTCTCCTGCTTTTTGCATTGCCTCACCAATCTTTGAAAGTTCAGCTGAGAGTGCTTCTGTAGCATTGTGGATCGAGTCTTTGTCGGCACTGCTTGCATCTTTTAATAACTTGAGTGCTGTGATTTTTTCTTCAACGCTTGTCTTCAAACTTGCATCTATTTTGTCGCCAAAATCTTTTAGAGATTTCTCTGCTGTAAATAGAGTCATTTCGGCAGTATTTTTTACATCGGCAAGCTCTTTCTTCTTTGCATCTTCTTCTGCGTGAGCTTCCGCATCAGCTTGCATTCGCTTTATATCTTCATCCTTCAAACCTCCAGAAGCCTCGATGCGGATAGACTGTGCTTTTCCGGAAGCTTTATCCTTTGCAGTTACATTCAAGATACCGTTCGCGTCAACATCGAAAGACACTTCCACTTGCGGCATACCACGCGGTGCTGGCGGAATTCCATCCAAGATAAATCTGCCAAGAGATTTGTTATCAGAAGCCATAGGTCGTTCGCCTTGTGTAATGTGAATTTCCACAGAAGTTTGGTTGTCTGCAGCGGTAGAGAACACTTGAGATTTTGAAGATGGAATAGTTGTATTGCGGTCTATGAGTTTTGTCGCAACACCACCCAAAGTTTCTATACCAAGTGAAAGAGGTATAACATCAAGCAAAAGAACATCACGCACTTCGCCTTTCAAAACTCCGCCTTGCACAGCAGCACCAAGAGCCACAACTTCGTCTGGGTTGATAGATCTATTTGGGTCTTTACCAAACACCTTTTTTACTTCTTCTACAATTTTCGGCATACGAGTCTGGCCTCCCACCATTATGATCTCGTTTATGTCAGAATATTTGAAACCAGAAGCCTCTATCGCGCGCTTTGTAATTTCAATTGAGCGGTTTATGTATTCTTCTGCCAAAGATTCAAGCTGGGCGCGAGACATCTTTATAAGCAAGTGTTGCGGACCTGCTGCTGTGGAAGTGATAAATGGAATATTTATTTCAGTTTCTACTGCAGTTGAAAGTTCAATCTTTGCTTTTTCTGCAGCTTCGTCTAGCCTCTGAAGTGCAAGCACATCTCCACGAACATCCACACCAGATGTCTTCTTAAATTCTTCTGCAATCCAGTTTATGATCTTGTGATCAATATCACGTCCACCCAAATGACTGTCCCCATCCGTAGACTTCACTTCTATCACATCGTCCCCAACTTCAAGGACAGATACGTCTAAAGTTCCACCACCAAAGTCGTATACGACGATCTTTTCGCTTTTCTTTGAGTTAAATCCGTAAGCAAGTGCAGCAGCTGTTGGCTCGTTGATGATGCGCTGCACATCTAGACCTGCAATAGCCCCAGCATCTTTTGTGGCCTTACGCTGAGCATCGTTGAAGTACGCAGGCACAGTGATTATGGCCTCTGTTACTTTTTCCCCAAGCTTTGCTTCCACATCGGACTTTATCTTTGCTAGTATCATGGCAGAAACTTCTTCCGGAGTTTTCCACTCGCCATTCATGTTTACTTGAACTCCGCCATTCTTGCCTTTCTGTAGTTTGAATGGAACATTCTTCAAATCTTTCTGGACTTCTGGATCATCAAACATGTGTCCCATGAATCGCTTGATGCCGTATATAGTATTCTCTGGATTTGTTACAGCTTGTCGTTTTGCAAGCAAGCCCACCAATCTGTCGCCATTTTTAGCAACCGCAACGATAGACGGAGTGGTGCGAGCACCTTCAATATTCTCAATAATTTTCGGCTGTCCGCCTTCTATTATAGCGACAGCAGAGTTTGTAGTACCCAAGTCTATACCTATGATTTTTGACATATATTTTTATTTTTAATATTTTTATAAATAGCGAATAAATAATTTTACTTGTTTTCTGCGACCGCAAAAAACTTGTATAATCTGAGTATAAGGTATATGATATAAACATGTCAAGCAGGAAAAATCCACAACATAGCATACTCCGAGCCCTTGGACGCAAAAAGGTGGTAAAAACAGCCGAGCTTGTGGATAAAGGGCAAGAAAAAGCGTCAAAATACGCTATAAACCGCGCTGTACGTGGCATGGTGGAAAATGGCCTTGCCGAGGAATTTGCCTCTCCACAAGGGCATTATTTGCGTATTACGCCGGTTGGCAAGAAAAAGCTGGCTTCACTGGAGCTAACAGATGGCACTATGCCTGTACCAGCCGCATGGGATGGCAAATGGCGAGTGGTACTGCTAGACCTGCCAGAGGCCCGCAAAAACGAACGTGAAAGTCTCCGTTATCTATTAAAAAAGGCCGGATTTATCTGTCTTAAAAATTCTGCATGGATTTCCCCATACCCTTTTGAGCACCTGTTTACAAATATTAAAAATGATCTAGGATTAACGACTGAAATCATGATTTTAACAACAGACTCGCTTGACATTGAAACCGAAAAAGTCTTGTTTGAAACTTTTGGAAAATAAAATTATCCCCACACATTTACTCTCACTGGTCGAAGTATATGGTCATTGTTTTTGTAGCCTTTTTGGAGTATTTTTGCTAAAGTATTCTCTACTCCGTCACCTTTTACGACTTCTACGCTCTGATGTATTTTAGGATCAAAAACATCACCTTCTTTTGAAGATATCTCTTCAATACCATTCTCAAAAAGCACTTTTAGAAACTGTTGATGTATATATTCCACACCCATACGCCAATTCTTGTCTACTTTTTCCCAAGCTTCTTTATTTGAAAATGCCATATCATACGCGTCCAAAACCGAAAACAGACTTTCGGCAAAATTTTCTCTTGCTAAATTTTCTATTTTTTTAACACGAGAAAGTTCGTCCTTTTTATAGTTGATAAAATCTGCGCGTTCTTTTTGCCAATTTGTTAAATACTCTTGTTTTTCTGTATTGGCTTGTTTTAGATCAGCTCTAAGCTTCTTTAAGGTTGCTTTTAAATCTTCTTCGCCATCTGCATTATATTCAAAATCTACTACATCTTCTACTATTGGCTCTAAAATATTTTGTTCTATTTTTTCTTCTTCATTCATACCTGTATTATAATGATTTTGAAAATTTTTTCAAACAAAAACCCTGCCTAAAATAAAGGCAGGGTTTTATATTTAAAAATCAAATGATTAAACATATTGCGAATAAATTTCATGACTTTTTATTTTACTAATAAGCCCTTGATAGCCCTTTTTTTTATTGAATAAAATCCTTACGCCCATTGCAAATGTTTTATCTTCATTTCTAAATATATGTTTAAATGTTTCAAGATTTACATGATCATGCCTATCTATAATAGTATGTAACATATTTATAAATTCTACTTCATTAGCAAATTCGCGTGCTTTATCAAAAATATATCTCATATTAGATTGCGGGAATTGACTATTTTTAGTAAAAACAAGCCTCTGGAAAAATCCAACTGGTTTAGAAATTTTACCAAAATCAACATCTTTTAATATTTTAGTGAAGCTTTTCCTATCTACCCCTTTTGCAAGAAGGACCCTGGTGGCAAGTTCTTTTTTAAGATTTTCATGAGTTAGCACATCTACAATAATTTTCGATGGGAAAAACGGACTATTTTCAAAAAAATAGAAAAGTTGGTTTAACATTTGAGTTTCAGCTTCTGTAAAAGTATAACCGTCATTTTTTAATAAAATAGGTTTAATCTTTTCATAAAGCTCTTTGATTAAATCATACTCAGAAATTGAGTGGTTTTTTTGTTCAAACATAATTATTAATTTTTAATTTCGCCTTATTTTATCACCACCTTCGTCTTTTGTCAACCCTCTTCCATCAGCCTGCGGCTGATGGAAGACTCCGTATGTCTTTGCTCTAGCAAAGACATACGGAGTCAATTCATACACAATATACCAATTCTCAATGTACTATTTCTTCCCGAGGAGCAGAACACGCTCGTGGTCATTCCAGCCAAGACTAGTCCAATTACCACTGCGCTCCCAAAACGAACCACTAGAGTTCCAGCTGCCAAATGGCACGCACCAACTGCCATCTGAGCCGCGGAAAGACGCACCTGGAAAGTAGTACCAATTACCATCTTTTAATTCTTCAGGTATTACTCCTTTCTTTTTCTGGTTTTCAAATAGGTATTTTTGATACTCTATTCCAGGAAGATAGTATGTTTTACTGAATTTCTCTGCAACGTATTGCATAACAGATGCGGGGTTTTTCTTTAGTTTATTCTTCTCTAACCATTTATCCAAATCTATATCTTCATTTGGATTATATATCTCTGGTTTACCTAGTTTCTCATAATCAAGTAAAGCTGTTTCTGGGTTTGTAATATATTTACCAAATTCTTTTGGATCATCTTTTGCTTTAGCTATATCTTGCCATTTTATTTCTTCTGGCTTTAAGAATTCTGGAGTGAATTTTACTTTTGATAAGTCTTGATTGTTCAATGACCAGTCATTTGTGTATGTATCTCGCCAGAAGGTGTCGATTTCTTGTGTGAACTTCTCTTTTTTCTTTTTAGTTAAAATTTGCCCTTGTTCAGAAAAGTTATTCAATATTTCTTTCTGTTCTTTTGTCTGGTTTTGAGCAATAAAGTCTTCAATCAACTTATCTTCTTTGATCTGTCGCATTTTAAATGGGTCAAGTTTTGATATTTCTTCAATTGGTAAGTTGCGGAGTGATGGTTTTTCATATACGAGTTTTGACTGCCAAACAAGTGCTTCTGCTTCTTCTTCGGTAACACCGAAGCGAGATATGTTAGTAGCTCCATTCATAAAGCCAAACCTTTGAAAGATCTTAAATAATAGATTTCTGTCGTTTTCTGGAAAATCTCCATTGCCGGCAAAAAAGGCTATTTTCTCACATAAATATTCCGGCAATGATTGTTTTGTTTGATTTTTATACCCTTCTACCCAAGAAAGATATTGTGCTGGGTCAAGGACTGCTTTTTTAGGCTTTGATTTTTACCCTTCAGGACATTTCCGCTTGCAAAGAAATCTGACTTGCCTTCTGTATATGCAATGTGTGCTTCATTTATTGCCCTAGCTAAGTTCGCAAGAGTTGTTTCAGCCTCGTCTTTGCTATATGGAACAGATTTATCTTCACGCATAGAAGCAACAAGAAGTGTGTCGTATATCTCATTTGCTGGCATTTGATCAAGATGAGGCATTTCAAACTCTCTAGTTTCTTCATCTCCGAGAGGGTTACGATCTGTGTGATGTGGTCCTGGGAGGTTGCCTGTGGCTAATATTCTAAAACCATCTTTTACCGTATAAATCGTATTACCATCTTGCGGTACAGTAAAAGTGTCTCCTGGTTTAAGGGCAAAGTAACGCTTTAATAATAAGCGCAAACCTTTTTCCATATTATTAAATTCATCGAAAATAACTTTACGGCCTTCTGTTATGGAACGGACAAGCATTCCTTCATTAAACTTTGAAATAGTTGCTCCATCTTTAACATCTAATCCAGTCTTGCCAACGATATCTGATTCGCGAGATTGGTCAGTAGAAGCAAATATTTCTGGCTCATATCCTTCTAAACTTTTTACAATATGTCGTAAAAGCTGTGTTTTACCTGTACCAGAGCTACCTTCTAAGAAAATACCTTTCTTAGATTCTCGCATGAGTTTTACAATCTCTTTCTTTTTATCTGTCCTAGATGGTGTTTCTATAAACCCTTCTTTCGCCTGCTCTTTGTACTTTAGAAGTTCTACCATACGAGAAATGTGCGATGTCTCTTTATTCTCGGACAATTTAAGACGCTCATTGTTTATTTTTTCTTCAGCTTTATCCCAGCTTAGTAGTCTTTTGTCATCTATGTGTGTGCCTGTGTTTTTACTGCGAAAATTGTATCGTAATTTTTCAATCTTTTCTTCTAGAGTATCTAGTGTTTTAACATGGTGTATTATATTTTGAGTTCTTTTTGATTTTTCTTTTTCTTCTCTGGCAAGTTTTAACAACTCTGGCAGTGTATGACTACCGGTTTCTTCTTTTGCATATTCGTACATACCATCTATGTTAGAGAGCAGCAAGTCATTTTCTTCACCTATAAGAGCGTCAACCTCAGACAAAACATCTTCGCTATGAAGATGTGGTTGTTTTTCTTTTTTTATCTCTGCATATGATCTGCCTTCTTTATCCTTTAGTTTCTTCTTTAACTCAAGGCGTTTATTGAAGAAATCGTTAGAAAGTTCTATATGGTTATTATATCACAATGTTTTATTTAAGATACAAGAAGAGGTTTGTTTAAAACTAAACCTCCACACATTATGTGTGGAGGTAGTAACTTAACGTTTACTCCATTGTGGGGATTTACGAGCTTTTTTCAAACCAAACTTACGGCGTTCTTTGATACGCGGATCACGTTTTAGGAAACCAGCTTTCTTTAGAGTAGTTCTGTCTTCTTCATTCATCTCTACAAGCGCCCTAGAAACTCCATGACGCACAGCTTCTGCTTGAGAGTGCACACCACCACCTTTTACTTTTACAGTTATTTCAAACTTGCCTTCTCGTCCAAGCTCGGCAACAGGACCATGAATAATATTCTTCAATTCACTTGTTGGAAAGTAATCATGAGCATCTTTTTCATTCACAATGAAAGAGCTTTTTGAAGCTTCTAGGACACGCACTCGGGCACTTGAAGTTTTCCTTCGGCCAACAGTCTCTGTATATTTTTTTGTTTTTGTTTTTTCCATATTATTCTGTAACTGTAAGATTTTTCATAATTCGAGCACGGAGCTTATTTGATGGTATCATGCCATAGACAGCATCCTCTAGTAACACTCTGTATCCGCGTCTACCGGCACGCATATCCATGCGCTCCTTGGTCAAACCACCTGGGTAGCCACTGTAGCGTTCATAGAACACAGTAGTTTTCTTCTTTTCAGATATTTTCAACTTGGATGCATTAACAATAGCCACCTTCACATTAGCAACTTTGTTTGCAACATAAGACGGGTCATTCTTGCCCATAAGAATCACAGCGGCAGCTTGTGCTACTCGTCCCAAAGATTGTCCGCTTGCATCTATTGTGTGTTTCATAACGCTTGTCATACTACCTTATTTCTTTAAATTATACAAATTCTATGATCGCCATCTTGCTGCCGTCTCCCTGACGTGCTGGCAACTTTATGATACGAGTGTAACCGCCTTTTCTGTCAGCGTAGGTAGGCATGATGTCTGTAAAAAGCTTCTTCACTTCTGGCTTTCTGTTCATAAGGCGCGACGTTATAAGCCGCTTTGCTGTCATGGTGTTTGGTCGAGCAGTGGTTATGAGCTTCTCCACAAACGGGCGAAGTTCTTTTGCTTTTGCTTCTGTTGTCTCTATACGGCCATGTTTTATAAGGGAAAGAGCTAGCCCCTTGATAAGTGCATTTCGTGCATTTGATTTTCTTCCAAATTTTCTGACTGAATTGTGGTGTCTCATGTTATTTTTTACTTAAGTGTAATACCAAAACCACCCAAGACTTTCTTTATCTCTTGGATTCCCTTCTCTCCCATACCAGCAAGTTCTAGCAAGTCCTCCTTCTTCTTGCGAGCAATACCGCCGACTGTACGGATATTTGCACCAGTCAAAGCATTCAATGTGCGAGTAGAAAGGTCTAGGGTGTCTATACGAGTTTTTAGAATATCAGCCATTTCTTCCTTATCTTCTGCAGAAGAAGCAGCTTCTTTCTTTTCAGAAATCGTTTCAACTTCATCTATCATATCTGACTTCGGTAAAACATGCTTGAAATCAAGGATAGCATTTAGCTGTTCTATCATAATACCGATAGAGCGCTCCAGCGCCTCGTGCGCAGAGACTGTGCCGTCTGTTTCTATGTTTATGCGAAGTCGGTTGTGGTTTGTCTTGTCACCCACACGCATATTCTCTACTTCATAAGCAACACGGCGTACAGGGGAAAAGATAGCATCTAGAGCGATAGTGCCGATGTCTACTTTATTTTTCTGGTGTATCTCCTTTGGTACAAAGCCAAGCCCATGCTCTATAGTTATCTCTACATTCAAATTTGCATTCTTGTCCGTAAGTTCTGCAAGGTGAAGGTCTGGGTTCAAGATTTCTACTTGCCCACCAGCCTTTATATCTTTTGCTGTTACGCTTTTTACCCCTTTGACAGAGATAGTTGCGGTCTGAGATTCTTCAGAGCTGACCTTAAAGCGAACTTTTTTAAGATTTAGAAGAAGCGTGATAACGTCTTCTTTCATGCCTTCTAGCACTGAAAACTCGTGCGATGCGCCGTCTATCTTTACACTTGTTATAGCAGAGCCTGGAAGTGATGAAAGTATAATTCGACGAAGTGAGTTGCCGAGTGTATGGCCGTAGCCTGGGTACAAACCGTCTATTTCATAGACGCCTTTTGTTTCTTCTTCGTGCACTATGCGAGGTTTTGATGGCAAAATAATGTTATGGGACATATTTTTGTTACAAATTACTAATAAAAATGATGCGCTTAATAAAATTTAACGGCTGTAGAATTCCAAAACGGCATTGAAGTTTAGAAAGCCTTCTGTATTGCTTGGCTTACCGGCAACTGTAGCCTCAGACTTACCGAGATCAAAGGAAAGCCATGATGGGATGGAATAATTCTTCAACTTCTTGTCCAAGTCTGCGAACATCACACTGCTCTTGCTGCCTTCTCGGATGCGGATTACATCACCTTTCTTCACACTGTATGAAGGCACTGTAGTCTTTACATCGTTTACAGTTATGTGCCCGTGCGAAACCATTTGGCGGGCAAGTGCGCGAGTATGTGCTAAACCAAGTCTGTATACTACGTTGTCTAGGCGGCTTTCCAACTTTTCATAAAGCATGTCTGTAGCGGAGACACCCTTTTTCTCTGTAGAAGCTTTTACATAGTTTGAAAATTGCTTTTCGGAAACACCATAAGAAAAGCGGATTTTCTGCTTTTCTAGGAGCTGGCTACCGTAGCCAGAAAGAGCCTTGGGTTTCTTGCCACCCTTCTTCTTGCTGTGGCGAGCTTCGGAAATGACAAACTTTTGTGTTTGACATTTTTCGTATATTGCAGATCCGAGTCGTCGGCAGATTTTAAATTTTGGTCCGTTTATCATGACTAAATGTGTAGTAAAAAATTATAAACTATACTCGACGAGGCTTTTTCGGCTTTGGGCCATTGTGAGGGACTGGAGTCACATCACGCACGCCTGTAAGCTCAAAACCCTTTCCAATAAATGCTCGGATAGTGGGCTCGCGACCAGAGCCGACACCCTTAACGACGGCATCAACATCTTTTATCCCCAAAGCATAGGCTTTGTCTCCAAGGACTTCACCCACTTTTCCTGCAGCAAAAGGAGTACCCTTCTTTGCACCACGGAAACCAAGCATACCGGCTGAAGACCAGAAAAGAGTGTTGCCTTGTTTATCAGAAACAACAGCTTTGGTATTGTTGAAAGTTGCTTCCACATGTAAAGTCGCAGAAGTGATCTTCTTCTTAGGAGTTTTTGCAGCACCGCGCGAAGCATTTTGCCCTTCACCTGACTGGCCATCTTTAGTTATAATTCTCTTTTTTCCCATAGTTTGATATTGATGAATAAAATGTAAGGACTAAGTCTTGCTTTCCTTTCGGCGACCAGAGGACATAGTCTTTCTGACATTGCCTCGGACTGTACGAGAGTTTGTCTTTGTACGCTGACCTTTAGTTGGAAGCTGTCTCTGGTGGCGCACTCCGCGATAGGCCTTTATGTCTTTCAGTCTTTTTATATTTGCGGAAACTTCTCGCTTCAAGTTACCTTCTATCTTTAAACCCTCTACTATCTTACGGATACTGTCTTCTTGGTCGTTTGGAATGTCTTTTGTTTTGGTGCCATATTCAACCTTTACTTCGTCCAGTATTTTATGCGCCTTTGAAATACCTATACCGTAAAGTGTAGTAAGGGCAATGTCTACGCGTTTATCATTTGGAAGTGTTATACCTAGGATTCTCATAATATTTCTAAAATTACTGTTTCTGTTTGTGCTTTGGATTATCGCAAATAACACGCAAATGACCCTTGCGCTTTACGATTTTGCACTTCTCGCATATTTTTGAAACTCGTGACCTTACTTTCATGCAGTATCTAAAATTAAGTTAAAAATGAAGGGTTTTTGACCCTTTCATAGGCTATGCGTACACAGCCTGCTCATAATACACGATTTACATCCTTTTGACAATCCTCCCCTTTCCGCCATACGGATCAAGGACAATCTCCACCCGATCACCCACCAAAACTTTGATGCGATTCATCCTCATCTTACCTGAAAGGTAAGCCAAGATTTCCGCATCATCTTTGGTTTTAACGCGAAAAAGAGTGCTAGGAAGCGCCTCGGAGACTACTCCTGTAACTGTCTCTATTTTCTCTTGATTAAAACCGCTCATGTGTGTATCTATATGGATTTGGTTATTCTAACAGAAAAGCTAAAACTCTGCAAGTTTATAAGTGAGTTTCTATTATTGAGACAGGCTTTCATCTACTTTTATCTTTATATCTGTCGGATTTTCAGGCAAAGTTCTCTTCCAAAGAGGCCTCATAGATATCTCTGCAGAGTCTATGCCGCTCCAAGATGCAAAGACAGTTTGGGCATCAGTATTCTTGTTCTTGCCAGCCAGCTCACTAGCCAATTTTTCGCTATCTATGACAGAAATGATATGTGTATCTCCGCTTAGCTTGAACGGTACAGATGTTGCAGTAGTTATATCTACATCTTGAGCAGTCTTGGATTCAAACTTCAAATCATGCAGTTCTGGTATCGTAACAGGAGTGCCATCATACTGGCTAATCGCCGCTTTTGCAATAGCTTCAGTAAGCTTTGTTTGATCAAATAAAAGCATAGAGAGCTTGCCTTTAGCGGTGCCGGTAATAGTTGATGAAGTGCTTTCAAACGACATGTTAGAATCGTCGATATCAAAGAAAACCCCGCCGTCATAGTACACAAATCCATCCGGTATCTGACTTTCTGCCTGCTTGAGGAGTTTATCTTTCAGGGCTGATATAAGTTCCTCTGTAGACTTATCTTTTTCATCATTGCTCAGGATATACCTCTCGCCTTTTGCACCACCAGAAATAGCAGTGGAAGAACGCGCGTAAATCTTGGTATATTTTGGGCTACCCTTTAGACCGATGAGTGTGAAGTCTGAAGGTGGTATGTTGTAGTCCTCGCCAGAGACATCGGCATGAACACCAACTTCTATAGAACCAGGAACGATGTCAGTACCTTTTTTTGTATACCCTGGGACTTTGACAGCTTTGTCTGTCTTGTATATTTTGCCATCTTTTGTCTCAAGGCGAGTTTCTATCAGTAAATTTTGAGCGGTGGTACTATATTCGTTATAAATAACAACCTTTCCTGTAGCTTTATCATTTGCATCACGTTTCTCTGTACCGGTGAAAGTTTTACTTTCTTCTCCAGATATCGCCACAACTTCAAAAGGCAGTTCGCCATCTGGGGCGTCCTTTTTGGCAGTAAAATTGTTGTCCAAAGTAACCGTCTCAACTTTTGGTGTTACAGCTACGGTTGCTTCCTCAAACGCATACGAAAGCGCAACAAACATGCCAAGCAAAACAAGTATAACGATAGTCCAAATCCTGCCGCGAGAACGACGAGGTGGATTTACTGTATCTGACATTTCCGGATCTTTGTAAACAGGACGAGACACGCTGACATTCTGGGTAGGCTCGTCTACATTTATATACTGCTCCACTTTTTTCCTTGGTAAAGGAGAAATTTCCTGCGGGGCTTCCGTGACTACTGGCCGGCGACGGCCATTGCTTGTGAGGGGTTTTATATCTTGAAGAATATTTTTTGCCATATTTACTACAAAGATAAACGACGACTAATAAAAAGACTGTGGAGCATTGTGTTTACATCTTTTGGGCTGTTTACGCTCCAGTTCACATATGGAACAACATGCTTTACGTCTACTATTATAGCATCAAAATTTTTACCGGAAAGTGCATAAGTCTGATTTGTATTTTTGAAAAGTGCAGAAACGAGTGGATTATGGATTTCTTTGCCAGAGAGAAGGTAGACTGTTGTTGGAATATTCACTGTGCTGGATATTTGTCCCAGAACTTCGGTAAAATTTTGATTCCAAGCGACACCCGCCTTTCTGTTGGAGTGATTCAAGAGAGATTCTATAGAAACGTCTGCATTACCGGCTGAATGCAGAGCCATAAGTGAAGTTACTTCTTCCCTATCTCTGCCTAAAGTCTCTGAAATATCTTCATACAGTTTATAAGTCCCATACGGGAAAGAGCCGTGCGAATGCAGATAGCCATTTGAAACAAAAGAAAGGTGAGAAGTTAGATTTCCAACAGAAAGAAGGAGGAAATTATCTTTATCACTTTTTATATCTCGCACTGCAACAAAAGAAGAGAAATGCGCGGAATGGAACAGTATCGGCTTGCCTAGGATAACATCCCAAACGGCACTTTTGATTTGCTTTATTAAAAACTTGTCTGAAAAAGCAATAAATATAGAAGTTTCTATGCTATTTATTTTTCTGCCAAAAGGCTGTGTAATGTCGTAGCCATTGTGCTTTATACTCATGATCTGCTCTTGTATAACAGTCATGGATTTGTCTTCATCTACATCCGCCAAGAAATTCTCTTTTTCCTTTTCTAGTATTTCAGAAGCAATCTTCTCTGTAAAAACAAAAGGTGTTTCCTTGGACATCTTGGCCATGCGAGTCTGGCTGCCAACCCAAGGCGAATGCAAAAAGCAATGTATAGCTTCCGGGGATATCTGATTTTTATGCACCACGACAGAAAGAGCATTTCTCAAAGCACCTAGCATGGCAGACGTAAAAGCATTCGCATTACCGAAAGAAGCTGCGCTTATAGGCGCCTCTGCGTAAGCCACAATTTCTGGCTTACGCAGTGAGGTATCAAACTTTGTACGTACGAGAGAAACACGAACGAAGTCCGTGGCTATATCCACAGCCATGACATGTGCTTGTATTACCTTTTCCTTTTTAGAAGAAAAAAGATCCATGTGTGGAGTATAGCATGAAGCAATAGATACAATGTGTGAAAAAGTTAAGCCAATACGCCTTTTATTCTGCGCACTCCGGCACTAGATGCTTCTTCTTTTTGTATTTTGAACCCACCGATATCGCCGGTGTTTGCTACATGCGGCCCGCCGCAAAATTCTTTTGAGACATATTTGTCATCTGGGTCTTGAATAGTGTATACAGAAACAATTTCTGGATATTTCGCGCCGAACTCCATCTCTGCACCAAGCTTTTCTGCTTCTTCCCGTGGCATTTCTCTACGGACGACTGGAAACCTACCCACAATCCAACTGTTCACCAAGTCTTCTACTTTTTGTAATTCCTCTGCCGTAAGTTTTCGATCAAAGTTAAAGTCCATACGCAAACGCTCTTCCGTGATGTTTGAACCTCTCTGGTGCACATTATTCCCCAGCACTTCTTGAAGTGCTGCCAGTAGTAAATGATGTGCTGTGTGCAGCTTTACAGTTTTTTCATTTGTATTGGCTAACCCGCCTTTGAACTTCTGCTCTGCACCAGCACGAGATTTATCTTGATGTTCTGACATTTTTTCATCAAACTTCCTGCGATCTATTTCTATACCTTTTTCTTCCGCAAGTTCTTCTGTCAGCTCTATAGGAAATCCGTAAGTTGTAGCTAAGATAAACGGGTCTGTGCCTTTTTCAAATTCTTTCAAACCAGATTCCAGTGTTTTCTGGAATTTTTGTATTTCTTCCGTTATGGCTTCCACAACTCTTTCGTTTTGTATTTCTGTGTATGCGCCAACATAAGCCTTCTGGAAAAGCTTCAGTACTTCGGCTGAAGCATTGTCAGCCAAGCCACAAAGCCGCATCTGCACTGCCGCGCGGCGTACAAGCCTGCGTACTATATACCCTTGGTCTTTATTTGAAGGGAAAACACCATCACCCACAATAAACAAACTGCTACGCAAATGATCCCCAATAATCCTAGCTCCACGCTCACTGTAGTCTTTAGCATTGGTTTTTATGTATTCGATTACTGGCGAGAAAAAGTCTGTGCTATAAACATTATTTTTACCTTGCATAAGCATAGTTATACGCTCAAGGCCAGAACCTGTATCAACATTTCTCTGAGATAACTTACCAACGACTTTGCCGTCTCTTTTCTCGTATTGCATAAAAACGTCATTCCAGATTTCTACTACTTTTCCTTCTTCGTCAGCTTGCACATATTGCTCATGTGTCATATCACCCAGACCTTCATCGGTGATATCATAAAACATTTCTGTATCTGGCCCGCATGGACCATTGTCTCCTGGACTCCACCAATTATTCTTTGCGGGTAAAAAATAAATCCTGTTTTCTGGGATATATTTTTTCCAAATCTGTACTGCATCTTCATCACGCGAAGCATTTTCGTCACCTTCAAAAACTGTCACATACAAGCGTTTCGGATCAAGCCCCAAGCCTTCTTCTTTGCTTGTCAAGAACTCATAGCTCCAACCTATAGCTTCCTCTTTAAAATAGTCCCCCAGCGACCAGTTTCCAAGCATTTCAAAAAATGACAAATGGTGAGCATCACCTATATCATCCAAATCGCCTGTACGTACGCATTTCTGACAGCTGGCAAGACGCTGGCCAAGCGGGTGCTTCTGTCCCATAAGATACGGCACAAGCGGCTGCATGCCGGCTGTATTGAAAAGCACAGAAGGATCGTTTTCTGGGACGAGCGAAGCCGAAGGCAAGATAGCATGCCCGCGTTTCTTAAAGAATTCTAAAAATCTTGTTCGTATTTCGCTTGATTTCATAGTTATGATTTTTTAGCATTTTTCAGCATTTTCTCCAAACGCTCTATGTCTGTTTCTATATTTTTGAGTCCAGCTTCAAAGAACTTGGGGTCGCTGGTATCTATTCCTATATCCCTGAAAATAGCCTCCGGGCTCTTGCTTCCACCAGCTTTCAAAAATTCTTCTATCTTCTTCAAATAGTTTTTATTTTGTTTATACTTTGCATACAAAGCTCTGGAAACTATCTGTCCGTAAGCATAAGAATACACATAGAAAAATCTGCGGATATGAGACCAAGCTACAAAGAAATATCCATCGTCCGGCTGCAGCTTGAAAGCGCTGCCAAGGTAAGACTTCATGTGTTTGTTCATAAGCCCTGCAATATCTTCTTTTGACATGCCTCCCCGGTCTCTTATAGTTTCGTGCAGTTCATTTTCAAAATTAAAAACAGCTATTTGGCGGAAAATAGTTTGGATATCGTCTTCTATCTTGTTATGTAGCGCTACAATCTTTTCTTTTTCGGACAATTTTTCAAAAATTTCATCAAATACAAAATTTTCAAAAAGCGTACTTGCTACTTCTGCTACAGAAATAGTATGTCCACGATATATCGGCGGCTGTGCCTTGGAAAGCTCAGCATGTATAGCGTGCCCCATCTCATGTCCGAGTGTAGATACCGAATCCAAGTTGTCTGAGTGATTTAGCATAACGAATGTAGGCGTATTCTCCATGCTTGCGCAATATGCTCCGCCTTTTTTACCTTTCTTGGGGAAAACATCTACCTGACCTTTTTGCAAAAACTTGTCCAAAATGTCCGCGTACTTTTTATCTGCTTTAGCAAAAGCGCTGTGCACAATGTTCACTGTTTCTTTAAAATCTATTTTCTTACTATTTTTCCCAACTGGCGCGTTCCTGTCTTCGTAAGCCAAATACGGCAAGCCAAGCATTTTTTTCTTTAGATTGAAAAATTTGTGAGATATAGGAAAAGCTCTTGTGACCGAGGCAACCAAGTTCTCTATCTCGTCTTCTTTGTTTTGATAACCCAAAATAGTAGCGCTGTAAGGCTTTTTATATCCGCGAAGTTCGTCCGATATTTTTTTGCGTGTTACTATCGCATTTATCTCGCTTTCTGCAAAAGGACTTATATGTTTTAGCGCTTCTCTTATCTTTCCCCAAAGCTCACGGCGATTCTTTACCGGCAAGTCCTTCACCTTATTCATCGCTTCAGATATAGGCATATCTTTGCCGGCAAACTTCACCATCTGTGCAGAAAGCAATTTTTCCTGACCATCTACCCACATGGAATACGAAGGCTGGGCCAAAAGACTTACTATCTTTTCTTCTGACTCAGATAGATCATGCGTGCTATTCTCAAATATATTTTGCAAAAAATACCTATATTTTGAAAGGGTGGGATTTTCCAAAAAGCTATTTTGCTTTTCTTTGCTTAACTTACCAAGAGAAAGTGTGAAAAACACGATTTCATTTGCACTTTTTGTAAGCATATGAGAAATCTTGTTCTCTTGCGCTTCTGCTTCCTTGTTACCAGAGTCTATATCTCTAAAAAGAAACAGGTAAAACGTAGGGCTTGGTAGGAGTATCAGTTCTTCATACGAATCCAGTGCTTGCAGGAGTTTTTTAGCATCGGAAAGATAACTTTTATCCTTAGTATAAGTTTCTGCAAAGCTTTTATAGGCGCTTTCTATGCGCTTTACATCACGGATAATTTTCGGATCGCTTGGTGATCTATATAAAACACTCAAATCCCATTTGGTTTGCATTTTCATGGATAGATTATAGCAAAAAGATACACATTTGCCAGTAACTCTATTTTGGAATCTTTGCAGTTTTTCTAGGTTTTAGAACTGATTGTTTCTGATCTTCCTTTTCTTCCGGTACCATTTTTCTGACTCTTTGCTCTATAGACCACAGAACTATAAATATAAAAAGTGCTAAAAGTGTGGCGACTGTAGCTATACCCCAAAATCCAAAACCGCACGCCATACCAACACCTGCACAAACCCAAAGACCGCTAGCGGAAGTTACACCGGTTAGCTGCGAATTTTTGAAAAATATAATCCCTGCACCAAGAAAACCTATGCCTGGAATAATCTGGGCTACAACATAAAGCGGATTTATCCCTGGATATGTTCCAGCCAGCATTGACCCTCCTAGAATTGCAATAGTAACGAACAAAGATGCGCCCATAGAAACCATAGCGTAGGTGCGCATACTTGCGGTTTTGTGAGCATATAAACGCTCTGCGCCAATAATCATGCCAAGCACCATGGCGATGCTTAAATTTAGAAATATTGAATAATCAACTCCAGAGAACATACAAGTCCATTATAACTTGCAGAAAGATAAAAAGATATAAAGTTATTCACAGATTATACCGCCGCCTAAACAAACTTCGCCATCATATAGCACCGCAGACTGACCGGCTGGCGCGAGCATTTTTTCTCTTGGCTTTATAACAGCTGAGGTGTCGCCTATTTTTTCTATAACAGCATCCGAAAGATCTTCTCTGTATCGCATACGGATTTTATATTCTTTTCCAGTCTCTGGCAAAGAAGTAACCCAGTTGCAAGAATCTAAAACAATTGTGTGGGTCTCTTTATCTTTTACCCCAAGCCTATCTTGCGAAACAATTAAAGTATTTTTCCCTATATCTTTGGCAATAATAAAATACGGAGACTGATTTGGAATATGTTGAGATATTTGTAATCCATGCCTTTCACCTATGGTGTAAAGCAATGCTCCGTCATGTGAGCCTATAACTTTGCCGCTTTCGTCCAACACATCACCCTTTTGTGTGTCTATATAATGCGAAAGAAATTCTTTCATGTCTACAGGACCGATGAAACAGATACCTTGGCTGTCTTTCTTTGTGGCTGTCGGCAATGAATATTTTTCTGCTAAAATTCTCACTTCCTTTTTCTCCAAGTGCCCCACAGGAAAAATCACATGCTGTAAAACTTCTTGAGGTATAGTCCAGAGAAAATAGCTTTGATCCTTATTTTTGTCTTTGCCCACAAAAAGTCTAGTATTATCCGTCTTGGCATAATGTCCTGTTGCGATAAAGTCCGCGCGAAGCTCTCTGGCTTTCTTGTAAAAAGCACCAAATTTTATTTCTTTGTTGCACATGACATCTGGGTTTGGTGTGCGCCCAGCTTTATACTCGCTTATCATATAGTCCGCCACACCTTCTTTGTATTCTTTCTCTAAATCCAAAAACAAAAATGGGATACCAAGATGTGCACAGACACGCATAGCATCGCGCTTTTCATCTCGCCAAGTACACTCTACCCACTCCGGCTGCCAAGTCTTTATAAATACACCAACAACATTGTAGCCTTGCTCTTTTAACAAAGCCGCTGAGACAGATGAATCCACGCCACCAGATACCCCAATGAAAACTGTTTTATTTTTTACATCTTTTGTCATTTATATAAGACTGAATAAAATGATGTTTTATTCAGTGGTTTATAATTATTACAACAAAATAAGTTTTTTGTAAAGTTCAAATGTTGTCCGCGCATCTGACAAAGCGGTATGCGCATTTTTGTTTTCTAAACCAAAATATTCTGACAGCGCTCGCAAAGAAACTTTTTCTATATCTTCCCTGCCCTGCAACTTGGTAAAAGCTACAGAAATAGTATCTATAGCATAGTGATGCATTTTGTTTTCCACCCCCGTCTCTTTCCAAGCTTTATCAAGAAAATTCAAATCGAAATGTGCGTTGTGCGCCACCATGATGCAATCCCGAGTTTTGTCTGCGAGTAGGGTCATTGCTTCTTTTAAAGTATAAGCAAAAACCCAGTCTGCGCTGTCATAGCCATTTACCCGCAGAGCTACAGGGTCTGCATCTGCCAATCTCTCTGGCTTAACTTTATATTCAAATTCCTCCAGCACTTCAAAAGCAGGCTGGTTACTATTTTCAAATATCTGACGCACGATAACCCCGCCGATCTCTATTATCTCGTGTTTTTCAGGATCAAGACCTGTAGTTTCTGTATCAAGAAACACCAAATTACGCTTATGCATATGGCTTTATTATAGCAGATTTAACGCAGATATGCGGCTATATTTTTCTGATGCTCTTCAAAGGTTTTCGCGTAGTGAACTTTCCCATTTTTGTCATGCAAATAGAAAAGGTATGGAGAATCCTCGGGATGAATAGCAGCTTTTATAGCGGCTATTCCAGGATTCGTTATTGGTCCTGGCGGAAGACCAATATTTCTATATGTATTATAAGGAGAATTTATATCAAGGTCTTTTAGAGTTAAATCTTTTGACTCTTTGCCGTTTATATAAAGAAATGTAGCATCCACTTGCAAGCGCATACCTTGAGTTATACGCTTCCACAAGATACCAGAAATCATTGCCCTATCTTCATCTCCATTAGCCTCTTTTTCTATTATTGAAGCCATAGTTATAATGTCTGCCAAGCTATGTCCGCTTTCATCTATACCACCCTGTAAAGCAATAATCTTCTTATCAAACACAGCAGACATCTTTTGCACCACTTCTTTTTCTGTCTCAAATGGAAAGAAGAAATATGTATCCGGGAAAAGATAACCTTCTTTTCCTTTGGTCAATTCAAAAAAAGCATCTTTATCAAAATTCTCAAGCTTTGCATCATATACTTCAGCCATTTGCTTTAGAGAAAAACCCTCTGGTATTGTTATCTTCGTTTGCGGCAACTGCCTATCTCCGCGCACTATCCTGCGAGCAACTTCGTTTACTGGTATTGGTGTAGTAAATCCATAGTATCCATCTATAATGCTTCGCTCTCCGCCGTAGAGTATCGTACTCATCTGGAAAAGTATAGGTGAACGAATGATATTTTTTTCTTTTAGCAAATCAGCAACACTTGACAACGAACTACCATCTTCTATTAAAATCATGCTATCACTTGGAAAATCTGTCGGGGGCGGCACAAGCTTGTAGTATGCGAAGACAGTAACAATAATTACAAGCATGACGAGCACCACAACGTATCGCCAAAACCTTGGCTTATGATTTTTGAAATTTATATTACCGTAGCTCTGCCGCTCGCCAGAAGACATGATGTAGTCGTTGTAATTTGTGTCGTTCATATTGTTAGATAGGCAAGTTTGAAGGCGGTTGGCTCTTCCTAGAATCTATGCGTTTGAATGAAGGTGTGGTAGAAACACGTCCAGGGAAATGGAAAATTGTTGCCAACTCTTCGGTGTTTAGTACTGCAACCTCTGAAGCATGTCCAGAATGTATGTAAGATAGCGGCCAAGGCATATGGATAGTATTGCGCATCTGCGGATAGAAGCCGGCCCGCACGCGGTAATTGTGCAGAAAATGTTCTTTCATCGCCAAAGTCTTCTTGCCTGTTGGATCTTGCCATGGATATTTTACACCAGGGGAACCATAGCGTTTGAAAGCGTTTAGGTTATGTGAAGCATACTGGCGGAATATAAGCCTAAGTGCACGCATGTTCTCCTTGTTGAAATATTCATTGCGAGCAACGTATGCCACACGGATTATTGTATCAAAAGCAAGTTTGGAAGTTTTGCGGCGTATCGCTGTTATATCTTCTTTCAAGAAATCTGGAATATTGTAGGTGACAGAGGTCGGGTGTCCAGATGCATCTACTTCGGACTTTTTATACGGCTTCAGCAGCTCCTCCATAGCAACTTTTGATTCTTCTACGAAACCATGCTCTCCGGCAAAAGTTCCAAGTTTGTGATATTTCTTGCCTGTAGCACGAACTATAATCTGTATCCAAGCCTGCTCACCCTTACCAAGTGAACCAAGAAGCTCAATAGTAGGCGTCAGAGGATCTATCTTTTGTGCCTCTTCCAAGCTTTGAGCCTTGTCCAAGCCATAGTCTATATAAGTCTTTATAGGAAATGCATCTGGTTTCTCAAGCGTATATTCACAGCCCCACATATTCCATTCATGTGAATGCAAAAGCGAAGGTACTTTGAAAGCATAGTCAGGAACTTCTATAACTTCTGCCTGTGGGTATTGAGCGTATACTTGAGTTTCTACCAAGTTCTTTAATTTGCTTGGCGTACGGATATAGAAATGTACATCGCCATCTATGGATGCCATCTCCAAAGAGAACCAAAGCCTTGCACGACCAACCCAGTATTTTCTGTACCAGTCGTGTTCTGTAGCTTGATATAAAGCATTTGAAAGTATGAGTTCCATTGCCTGCGGAGTTTTCTCCACTTCGCGAGGGATGCGCACTTCAAGTAAATTCCATTTTATACCACTTATAAAATTCTCTTGCAGATAGTGGTGCCAGAGTTTCAGCGCTACATAGCCAAGAACAATCGGCATCCAGATAAAAGCTGTTTTGCCAATGATGTTAAAAACAAAATCTAAGCCTGTGAGAAGTACGGCTCCCATGCAATTAAAGTATATCGCGATAGTGAATTTTTTCAAAATAAAAACCCAGATTTCTCTGGATTTTTATTCAACCTAAGCAAGGCTGTAGAGTCCGTTTTTGTTTTTCTTGAAATACTTGGCATTTTGAAGATTTACCAAGATAGTATTTTTCTTCAAATATCTCTCCTTCAGTACCCTGTCCACAACATCTTCTTTAGAAAGAGGGCCGTCCTTTTTCAAAATCTTTTTTATCACATCTCGTACTACACCGCCTTCGTATCCCCATTCTTTTAAGGCATATATGCCACGGCCTACTAATACGAAACGAGAGTCTTTGATAAGCTCATTGTGGCAAGTAGCGACATGAGTTTTCTTACCAAAAGTAGCTTCTATAGCTTTTGCTACTTCCTTGAAATGCATAGGGCTGCCATGCTTGCGCATAATAAGGAATGCGTAGTCTTTAATACCGCGGATTTTTACATTGGAAGAATTTGTCTTTCCCCACTCTCCAAGCGGATTACGGGCAATCTTTTTGGAAAGAGTAAGCCAGCGACGAGCGATTTCTTCATTCTTGTATTTGTCGTGTATGGTTTTAAGACTATTTAAAAAACGGCCTATGATTTCGCTTTCTACCAGAAGTTCTTCATCTGAAAGTGTCCCATAAAGTTTCTTTAGGGATTCATGTACTTCATCAGAAACTTCGTGGTCAACATGCCAGCGAGCTTGGAAATGATCATCTTCTTTTTCTTTTTTAAAGTAATCTCCCAAGACTAGATAAAGATGTATATGGTTCTGAGTATTCTTGTCTTTAGCAATAGTTTCAAGGAGTTCAGACTCCGGCACAAGAGAGCCCATTTCTACCATTATGTCCCGAAGTTCATCAAAAACAGCCTGCTCACTCTTGTAGGCATCTGCTTTTCGAATAGCTGCCAAAGCTGCATTTTCTATCTGGCGCACGCGTTCGCGAGTGATACCATACATTTCCCCAATAGCTTCCAAGGTCTTACGCTCAGAGTCTTCTGTCAGGCCAAAGCGCTTTGATATAACATCGTGTGCTCTGTCATGCAGGTTTGCCATTATTTTTTTTGTGACTTGTTTTGGTTTAAATGAAATTTTTTGTGCCATAAATTAAAAAGTTATTTGATAATATTTTTATTCGCACTTCTACAATAGCATTATATAACAAACAAGTCAAGGAATTATACTGAATGCTTAAAAAGCCTTATTTTACGAGCGTTTTGAACGAGCTCTGTCCAGTTCTGTGAGATATTTTTTACGCAATCTAATACTCTGTGGAGTAACTTCCAAATATTCATCTTCTGCCATAAGTTCCAGTCCACGCTCTATGGACAATGTGTAGGCAGGCTTTAATACGATCGCCTCATCTGATCCAGATGCACGCATATTTGTTAGCTGCTTGCCTTTTGTAGGGTTCACAGACATTTCTTCGCCTTTCAATACATTTCCAACAACCATACCTTCATAGACTTCTGTGCCGTGTATTATGTACATCACTCCGCGCTCCTGTAAGTTTGCAAGAGAAAATGCCACAGCTTTACCAGCTACCATGGAAGTCATAGATCCCGTTTCGCGTTTCTTTATGTCCCCAACTTTTTCCTTAAAGCCAATAACTCGAGAAGACATGATACCCTCGCCTTTTGTATCTACGATAAACTGTCCGCGGTATCCCAAAAGCCCGCGCGTTGGTATGTCAAAAACTATTCGAACGATACCATTCTTCTCATGCATGTGCGTCATTAGTCCACGGCGTTTTGTTATCTTTTCTATTACTGTACCTGAATTTTCTTCAGGCACATCCATTATCAGTTCTTCAAATGGCTCAGACATTACACCGTCTATTTCTTTTATTATCACTTGGGGCTGAGAAACTTGCAGTTCATATCCTTCACGACGCATGTTTTCCAAAAGCACAGCTATGTGCAACTCGCCACGACCGTATACTTTATAAAAGCTCGGCCCGCCATCATCTGTACCTTCCGGACTAAAATCAACTCGCAAACCTACGTTTACTTCAAGTTCTTTTTCAAGTCTTTCTCTTATCTGTCTGCTTGTTACAAACTTTCCTTCTCGTCCAGCAAAAGGAGAATCATTGACAAGAAAGTTCAAAGAGATAGTAGGCTCATCTATAGAGATAGACGGCAATGCCTGTGTACCTTCTTCTGCACAAATCGTCTCTCCTATATAGACATCTGAAATTCCCGCTACCAACACAATATCCCCATATGTTGCCTCCGCAACCTCCTTTTTTGTAAGACCCTCAAAAGTGAAGAGCTTCGTTATGCGTGCTTGCCTAGACGTGCCATTTGACTGCTTCACGAAAATATTTTGCCCATTTTTTATAGAACCGGCATACACCCTAGCTACGGCCAAGCGACCCAAAAAGTTATCGTAACCCAAGTTGAAAACTTGTGCGGTTAGAGAGTCGGAAGCATTACCAACAGCTGGTGAGACTTTTTCTAAAACCACATCCAAAAGTGGAGATAGATCTTTTGAATCATCTGTGAGCTTGCGCTTTGCCACACCTTCGCGGCCTATGGCGTATACAGTTTCAAAATCCATCTGCTCATCTGTGGCACCAAGTTCAAGAAAAAGCTCTAAAACCATTTCATGTACACGATTTGCGTCTGCAGCTGGTTTGTCTATTTTGTTGATAACTACTATAGGTTTTAGTCCAAGCTCTAAAGACTTTTTCAAAACAAAGCGCGTCTGAGGCATAGGGCCTTCCTGTGCATCTACAAGCAGAAGTACAGAATCTACTGCTTTTAGCACACGTTCTACTTCCGACCCAAAGTCCGCGTGCCCAGGGGTATCTACAATGTTTATCTTTGTATCTTTGTAGTTTACAGAAGTATTTTTGGCATAAATAGTAATACCTCGCTCTTGTTCAAGCGAGTTAGAGTCCATGGTCACACCTTCTTCCACCATGCCACACTGGGTCATGAGTTTGTCTGTAAGGGTAGTTTTACCGTGGTCAACGTGAGCAATAATAGCTATGTTTCTTATTTCCATAGAAGTGCAATTTACATTATAAATTTTTATTTTGCAAATAGTTTGGCTATGTCGTGATATGTCACAACCACCATAAGCAATATAAGCAAGCTGAAACCGATCGTGTTCAGCCAATTCGCGATTTGAGGTTTTATACGGCTACCTTTTATCTTTTCTATTATTATGAAAAGCAGTCTACCACCGTCCAGCGCTGGGAATGGTATCAGGTTTATTACCGCCAAGTTTATGGATATAAGAGCGGTGAAAGACATAAGGTAAACGAAGCCAAACTTTGCTGCATCTCCCACGATACCCACAATGCCGACTGGGCCTGTGATCTGATTGAAATCTGCTTTACCAGCAAAAGAGTCTCGCACCAAATGCCACAAAGAGACTGCAATTTCCTTCGTCATACTCAAAGTTTCCTTCATGCCGTAGCCAAGCGCTTTGAAAAATGGCAACTTTATCACACCTATTGTATCCATCTGTATGCCGATAACTGCAACCCCATTCTCTTCGTTTATCTTTGGTGTAAGCTCAAGCATTTTCTGCGCGCCATCTTCCAATATATAAATATGTAATGGATTTGCACCATGTTCGACAACAAACTCTCGCAAAGTATCCGGTGTAGGGTTTGCCAGGGAATCCTTGCCGGATTGTAAGCTAAGCACCGCATCACCTGTTTTCAAACCTGCCGCCTCTGCTGCAGAGCCTTTGGAAACATCCAATATGACAAGCTTTTGGTCTTGCAATGTAAATCCACTTGGTGTACCAGAAACAGATGCCGGTGTTCCAGACATAAAGCCTACAGATATCAAAAGCCAAGCGAGCAAAAAGTTTGCAGCAACTCCTGCCACCAGTATCAGAGCTTGCTGCCAAGCTGGTTTGTGTACGAAGCTACGAGCTTTATCTGGGCCATTTGTATTTTCATCGTCGGGATTTTCTCCAAAGATTTTCACAAATCCGCCAAACGGCAACCAGTTTAGTGTATATTCAGTATCGCCTTTTTTGAAAAGTTTTGCCAAGCGCGGCGGATACCCGAAGCCAAATTCGTCAACGCGCACACCAAAAAGACGCGCAACAATAAAATGTCCGAACTCGTGAGAAATAACCAAAACAGCAAGTATTATGATAAAAATTATAATATTCATATCTTAAATCTTCACAACTTCTTCCTCTTTTTTCTTAAACAATGTTTCCAGACTTTCATTTGCCTTGTCTACTAGTGTTTGCAACTCCTCTTTAGCCGAAAAAGCCTCGTCTTCAGACTTCAAGCTGTCTTTTATGTCATTCAAGACATTTTCACGTTCCTTTCGTACAGAAATGCGCGCATCCTCTAGTTTTTCCTTCAAAACTTTCACTAGCTTTAGCCTATTCTCTTCTGTGAGCATCGGGAAAATAGCCCGAACACCAGCATCATCTACAGCAACAGATAAGCCAAGATTTGCAGCATTTATCGCCTTTTCTATTTCTTTGATTTGAGTTTTATCCCAAGGTGCAACACGCAGAGTCTTTGGATCTTCTATCGCAATAGAGGCAACATTTTTTATCGGCATTTTAGAGCCGTAAACTTCCAGCTGGACAGCATCCAGCACCATGGGTGTCGCGCGGCCAGTGTGAAGCAAGGCATACTGCTTTGCAAGCCATTCCTCTATCTTTTTTGTTTCTTCTTTGAACGGTGTGAAATTATAAGCCATGGGAACATTATAGCACAGGAAGTGCTAAAGACATATTTTCTAAAAGCATTTTGACCATAGCACCTTGAGCAGACAGATATGTATTTGTTTTCTCAAGTTCGTGCATGTACGCCAAATACTCTTTTGTATTTTTCTTAAATTCTGCATTCTCGTGAAGCAACGCCGTAACAGCATACACCAAAGTACGCGCAGATAGCTTCAAACCCTGAGAGTTTTCATCTTTGTCATGTTTTGCCGCCAAACGCGCCACATAATCCAAGCGTTCTTTATATGTAAGATTCAAAAAGATTTTTGCTTCTTTTAAGCTTTCCGCTTTCCCACCAACACCTGAGTCCACAACAATAACTCTAGATAAAAGCGTAGGCAAAAGCATGCCGGCATCCGTACGAACAAAAAAGTAAACACCGGACGCCGGCTCTTCGAATAGTTTCAGCAGCGCATTCTGACTTTCACGAGTAAAACCCACAACATCAAGCACAAAAACTCTTTTGTCCCCAGTCAAAGGTTTGCCAACAGCATGCTCCTTTAAAATCCGTGCATCTTCCACCCCAAAAATATCGTAATGCTGAAAGAAGTAGTCTGAATTCCCTGTGGAAGGAAAATCGTTAAAAGCCAAAAGCTCTTCCAAAACTGGCAAAATATCGGCACTCGTATCCAAGATGTACGCATGATGTGCGCGATCAGAGCTTAAAACATTTGCCAAGCTTTCTTTGATATTATTGTGCGACTGGGAAACCATAAAGATTAGGGTTATCTTTTGCTAATGATCGCTTTTTTATAAGTATCCAAATGTTCTAGCGCCGCGCCCGTGCCCTTTGCAACACAAAATAATGCATCGTCTGCAAGCTCTGCCTTCACGCCCGTTTTCCTATACACCAGCTCTGGCAGCCCGCGCAGCTGGGAAGTCCCGCCTGTCATAGTAATACCGTGGTCTATTATATCAGATGCAAGCTCAGGTGGTGTCTCTTGTAAAACATCTTTTATTGCCTTTACTATCTGCTTCAACTCTTTATCTATAGCTTTCACAATTTCATTTGTAGAAACTTGCACCGAACGAGGTAACCCTTGTATGAAATCGCGACCTTTTATAGTCAATGTTAATTCTTCTTCAAGAGGTACAGCTGACCCTATCTTTATTTTTAAATATTCTGCAGTTTTGTCTCCAATAGCAAGATTGAAAGTCTTTTTTATATAATCTGTTATTGCTTGATCTATCTTATTCCCTGCAACCTTTACTGAAGTAGAAGCCACAATCCCACCGAGAGAGATGACCGCCACATCTGTAGTCCCGCCGCCTATGTCTACTATCATATGTCCGCTTGACTCATGTATTGGGATACCAGCACCTATAGCAGCAAGTATTGGCTCTTTCACCACATACGCCTGCTTTGCGCCAGCTTTTATTGCCGCCTCTATCACCGCCCTTCTTTCAGTAGAAGTTACTCCTGCCGGCACACTGATCATAACTTCTGGCTTGAAAAGTGAAAATGGGCCGAGAGCCTTGCCTATAAAGTATCGAAGCATTGCCTCTGTTACTCTATGGTCTGCTATCACCCCATCTCTCATTGGTCTATAAGCAATAATAGACTCTGGAGTTTTACCTATCATTTGTTTTGCTTCTACGCCTATTGCGAGTATTTTACTGTCAAACTCTGATACGGCTACCACCGAAGGCTCGTTTAGCACAATGCCTTTACTTGGAACATAAACTAAAGTGTTTGCTGTTCCTAAATCTATGCCGAGTTTTTTTGAAAAAAATCCCATAAGTCTAGAGAGTATAGCATAAAAAGCTTAACTAAAAGATTAGCAAGAATTCGGGTAAAAAATTTGATTTTTCCAGAAAATCTTGTATATTTTAATAGTAAAAAATATAAAAAATAATATTCTTATTTTGTTCGTTTGTATTGTTATTTAAAGCATTGTTAGTTAGTAACTATTAGGATACAAAATGGCCCTATCGTCTAACGGTTAGGACATCGCCTTCTCAAGGCGGTAATCGGGGTTCGATTCCCCGTAGGGTCAC
>ERZ724505.51-NODE-51-length-73666-cov-8.049313_pt1 | contig 73666 bp, 59 predicted proteins | sample MGYA00376038_ERZ724505 | MGnify/ENA primary metagenome ERZ724505 (study PRJEB28724, sample SAMN07190884) | wastewater metagenome | isolation source: effluent of sewage treatment plant in Hong Hong | place: Hong Kong | collected 2016-03-17 ... | reverse complement strand
GTACCATCACCGATGGTTGATGATGCGGTAGCGTAGATACCACTCAGGAATCCGATGAGCGTTGAGGTGGCGTTCGCTGCTGAACCAAAGGCAGTGGTTGGGGTGAATGGGAAGATTGCTGCAAGTGAGGATGAAGAAAGTTTGTTGTTAAACGTATTCCAATCAGTTGATGAAAGCTTGCCTGAGACAGTAGCTGAAGCGACTGGAAGATTGAAGTTAATGGTGTTGCCCGTGTTGGTGATGGTGAAGTCGGTGCCAGTAGTGGTCGTGGCGAACGTGAGTGCGCCGGTGAGTGAGCTACCAGGGAGCGCTACCGAAGTAACGCCGGTGTTATTGATAGTAAGTTGCCCATTTGCGAATGAGGTGGAGATACCAGTACCTGATGCGTAGGTAGTAGAAGCTACCCACTGTGGTACTCCGTTGTTCCAGGTGAGGACTTGGCCACCGGTGCCGTTACCGAAGAAGGTTGAGGTTGCGACGAATGATGGAGTACCTGCAGCGCCGGTTGCGTTAGCTAATACAGTGTTAGCGTTTACGTTGCCGTAGAGGGATGAGGTTGCGAAGGAGTACAAAGTGCCTGCGTTGTTGGCGACGAGACCTGAGGTGAGAGCGGTGGTGATAGTGCCAGTTGCGGTAAAGTTTGCGACAGTGAGATTGCCCGAGACAAGTGCAGTACCCTGAACTGAAAGGGTGTGCGCTGGAGAGGTAGTACCAAGACCAAGGCGGCCAGATGCGGTGAGGACTGAGTAGAGGTCGCCAGTGGTGTTGTAGATATCGATGATGTTTGCGGTCTGGCCGCCTGCTGGGATGAGTGCGAAGGTCGTCGTTGCCGCAGCGCCTGAAAGCACAGTCAATTTTGCATATGGGGTTGAGGTGGCACCAATCGCGACACGGTCAGTCGTCGTCGACATGGTGATGTCGCCCACATTGTCAGTCGTCCAACCGCCGCCGCTTGATGCGCCGCCAGTTGCGATGGTGCCGCAGGTAATGTCACCCGATGCATTGGTTTGCAGCGCCTGCGCACCAGCACATGAAGTGACCGAGCCGATAGTTAGCGTACTCGCGAACCGACCAGTGCCATTTACTTCAAACGTCTTGGTTGGTGTTTGGGTACCAATGCCGAGCGTACCTGCGATGTAGGCATTGCCGGTCGTCGTGGCGCCACCGAGGATGGTGAGGCCGCCAGTTTGCGTATTGTTACCGATCGTTGATGAAGCATATGCAGTGAGGCCGCCGTTAAATTGGGTGAGCGTTGAGGTGGCGTTGCCTGCAAGTTGGAATGGATATCCAGCGGTGCTGCCACTACCGACACATACGCCATTTACCGCAAAGCAACCCGCTGCAATGTTGATGCCGTTAGCTGCAGTAGTAGTCGCGCCGAGCAATGAAAGGACGCCGCCCACCGAAAGCGTGCTGTTGAGGTAGCTCGTACCATTAACGGAGAGCGCGAATGTCGGGCTCGTGGTGCCAATACCAAAGTTACCATTCGTAACATACACGCCACCATTACCCGCAGGGGTAAGTGAAATACCGCCATTAAGATTTGTGGCTGTTACTGCATTGCCCGAGACGGTGATGTTGCCTGCAGCGACACCAAATGGTACCGGCAGCGCTGAGCTATCGCTCGTTGTAACATTCTTACCGCCAGAAATTTGTACCGGGCCAGCGATTTGTAGTTGACCAGTGCCCGAAGGGTTGATAACAACATTTGCAGTACCACTGGTCTTGAGTTCAAGGTTTTCGTTGACGTCCGAAGAAACGATAACGTTTTGTGATGCATCTGTATGGATGACTTCTTGGCCGTTCACATAGAGCGAACCGGGGCCTACGAATACATCCTTCCATGCATAATTTGCCGAACCAAGTGAATACGTATTATGTGCGCTAGGGATAAGATTTCCCGTCACCGTCGTGGTGCCCGAAGCGCCGATAAGATTTGTCAGTGTGAGCGATGTAAAGGTAAGTGCTGAGGTAGTCGCGTTGTTCGGGAATGGGTAGCCAATAGTGTTGGTAATGACGCCGGTTGTCGAGTTGTAAGCAATGCCAGCGCCACCCGAGAGAGATGATGATGAAATCTTGTTGTTAAACGTATTCCAATCAGTTACTGAAAGCTTGCCGCTGTTTGAGGCAGATGCGAACGGTAAGTTGAAGTTGATCGTGTTTGCGGTGTTCGTGATGGTGAAGTCGGTGCCATTGGTGGTAGTACCAAGCGTGAGTGCACCGGTCAGTGTTGAGCCTGGTAGCGCGATTGAGGCGATGCCATTCTGGATGCTTGATGTAGCGATCCACTGTGGCACCCCATTGTTCCAGGCAAGAATTTGACCACCAACACCAGTACCGAAGAGCGTTGTAGTTGCAATCGAAAGAGTGTTTGCAGTGCCTAGTGCAGTGATGGAGCCTGAGAGATTAAGTCCGAGCGAAACGCTTGAAGTAGCGATGGTACCCAGCGTGTTGGTGCCTGTCCAATACGCAAGATCGCCTATGACTGGGGCCGAAGAGGTCGAGATGCCATTGAATGTGAAAACTCCCGTCGTTGGGTTGTACGCAAGTGGGAATGTGGTTGAAAGCGACGTCGAAGAGATCTTGTTGTTAAACGTAGTCCAATCAGCTGATGAAAGCAGGCCACGTGCAGTGTTTGCTGCGGTTGGGATGTTGAAGGTGATCGTTTGGCCTGAGCCGGTGATCGTGAAGTCACTGCCCGTGGTTGAGGTAGCGAAGAGTACTGAGCCTGAGGAGACTTGCTGATTAGCGGGGCCAATTGCTGTTATAGATCCTGCGCTGGTACCAACACATACACCATTAACCGCAAAGCAGCCGGCCGAAATGTTGATGCCATTTTGCGCTGTCGTTGTAGCGCTACCGAGTGTCAACTGACCGGTGATAGTGGTTGATGCACTGATGGTTGATGAAGCGCTCGAAACAAATCCGTTAAGGAACCCGAGTGTTGTCGACGTTGCATTCCCATAATTTGTTGGGGTGAACGCAAATACACTAAAGCCCGCATCATTGATCCACTGCGAGAGATTCGCGTTGGTAAAGCGAGTGCCGTTGAGCGTAAGCGAGCCGACCGAAAGATTACCTGTGGTGGTCGCATTACCGTTGATAGTGGTTGAACCTACAGCGACTAGCCCTGCATTAAATGTGAGTGTTGTTGAGGTCGCGTTGTTCGGGAATGGATACCATGCACCCAATGTTGTAGCAAGCGATGATGAACCAACTTTATTGTTGAAGGTGTTCCAATCAGTTGAAGACAAGTACCCATCTTGAGCTCCAGTAGCTACTGCGATACTAAACACCCCTGTAGATGGGTTGTATGCAAGCGGCGTGGTGGCTGAAAGCGACGTCGAAGAGATCTTGTTGTTAAAGGTCGTCCAATCAGCTGATGAAAGCAGGCCACGTGCAGTGTTTGCTGCGGTTGGGATGTTGAAGGTGATCGTTTGGCCTGAGCCGGTGATCGTGAAGTCACTGCCCGTGGTTGAGGTAGCGAAGAGTACTGAGCCTGAGGAGACTTGCTGATTAGCGGGACCTACTGCCGTGATAGAGCCAGCGCCTGCCGAGATACCAAGCGACGAGGTCGACATAAGAGTATAGCCGCCAGTGCTGTTACCAACGAGTACCTGGCCAAATGTTGGCGCGGTCGAAAGCCCCGTGCCACCGTAGGCGACTGAGAGAGTACCGGTTGCTGAAACAACACCATTTACCGCCTGTAATGGCCCCGTGAATGAGCCGATAGTGAGCGCGCTTGCAACCACATTAGATGCTGCGAGGTTCGTGAGTGTCGTATTGCCCGCGCTATCAACTGACAATAAGGTTGTTGATGCACTGTTTACTATCTCGAACGCCTTTACGCCGGAGCTACTTGACTGAGACCAAACGGTGAGTTTTGCATATGGGCTCGTTGTGCCGAGACCAACATTTTCAGCGTTATTGGTGAGGCGAACCACTGAGCCTGTGTCCGTCCAACCGCCCGCAGACGATGCAGTGAAGCTCTGGAACGTCACACAATCGTTTGAATATTCGAGTGTATTGCCGATCATGGCAAAGCAGCCACTTGCTGAAGTTGAGTCTGACGCGAGGCGGATGATACCCCCCGTGCCGAGTGAGAGTGTTGCTTGTGGATTATTTGTTCCTATACCAAGACGAGTGTTTGTCGAATCAAAATACAGCGATGCGCTCGAGCTAAAACTACCGCTCGCATTAAACTGCAATTCGCCGGAGTTGCCGGCAGGAGTTGCGCTGGTTGTGTTGTTGATGATTGTAGTTCCACCACCGCCACTACTGGAGCCATTTTGTACACCGTAGCCCGACAAGACCCTCGCTATCGTGGTGTATACGTCATCAATTTTTGCATTCAGCTGCGCCAATGTAACGCCAGTGGTGGTAGCTGGGGTGATGACGGTTGTTGTGCGCTCAATGACTGGGTACGTATTGTTGTTGATGACAGTTTGAGATTGCGACTTTGTTTGGGTTTTTGCTGGCTGCTCAACAGCGACGACTGGTGCCGGTGTTTGCACTGGAGTTTGTGCAGCAACTGGTGTCGGTGACTTTATTTGTGTTGTTGAGGTTGCGGTGTTTTGCACTACTGGCTGTGTAGTTTGTGTCTCTACAGCAACAACTGGTTGCTTTGATCCAAAGAAATACGCGAGGACATCATTCCATGAAAACGTAAGATGTGGTGGTTGTAAGCCAAAAAACGGTGATTCGATTTGCGATACCGCTGCGTCTTGGCTAGACCCTACTGCAAAAAAAGTGTTCGTGTCAGGAAGCACATATGACAAACCAATCGCAAGGAAAAGCGCTAGCGCAAATGATGCAGCAACCAAAGGCTTTCCGACCGTCTGGCGAGCTTCTCGAACAAAACGGTCAAAAATAGTATTGTTTTGCTTATTAAATACCTCTTGCTCCTGGCGACGTGCAGCGGCCAATTCCTCTGAACGCGCGATGCGTGCAGCCTCACGCTCCTTCTCGAAACGAGCAATTGATGACTCCTTCACATACCATGCGTTGCGTACTCGCACCCCATCGAGTCGACCCTCGCGGCACAACTTGGTGACATAGTCCGGCGCAACATCCAAACGAGCAGCGACTTTACGTGCGCTGAGCATAACCACTCCATCATGTGAAAGAATTTTTTTCGTTTGGTTCATGCGTCCGAAATATCTTTTATTTGAACGGTTAGTTCGAAGATATCGTTATTCATATTGTAATCACTTTTCTACTATATATATGAGAAAAAAGTTTTTACCTGTGGATAAACTTTTCATATACCTGTCAGTACCACAAAAAAGTAGCCTCAAAATTGAGTTATAACGCAAGGAAATAATGAAACCTATGCGTTGACCTACCCTCCAAGCATGCCCAAAACGTCAAATTGTTTGTATAATAAATCTTTCAAAAATCTTCCTCTACTTATTTATAAATATCGGATTATCAATTTGTGCCCCTATATATTGAAATTTCTCCCATATTTATTCTAATCTCGGCTAACCGAGATTAGAATTTGGGCCTAGAATTGCCTCTATTGCCTATTTTTATAAGGCTTTTTTGTCTGTGTCATAGTAACCAGGATATTTGACATATAAATATATATGAAGTGTTTTGTACTCCAATATGCAAAAAGCCGGGTTTTCCCGGCTTATCTCTTATTGAAGTACGTTATTTAGCAGGTATACCGGTAAAGGTTACCGACGCAGTATTTTCACTGCCTGCTATTAGATTGGTGTACGAAAAGAGAGCAGAGGCACCCAATGCGCCGAGAAAGGCGACCACACCTACCGCTGCTACAAGCCCCCACTGAGGCTTTTTTGTTGGAAGCGCTGGGCTAATGAGCGGATGATCAAGTGCATCCCATGCGTTTTTCTCCTCTGTAACCGCCTTTTTCTCAGGGATATGTACCTCTACCTTTTGTATGTGGTGCGCCTGAGGTGCTGCAATAGGCTCATCTTCAGTAATATAGGTCAATTTTGGAGCTTCCTGGATAGGTTCAGCATAGGTGGTATATGTGTGCGGAGCGCTTTTAGGAGCAGGGGTGGATGCTTTCGATGCTGGTGTGTAGGGAGTAGCAGACTTTTCAGGAGCCTTGTACTCCTTACCAAGATAGGTAGCGAGAGACTGAGCATCGACATACCACGTTCTTCCGACTTTTGAGCCAACAACTTTACCGCTACGAATAAGCTGGCCTATATAGTCCATATGGTAGCGGTTTTCCTTTGCCGCGCGCTTCGACGATATAAATCGCTTCCCCGATATCTCTAGCTCATCCATGCGTCTAGTATACGCGAGCTTTTGACTATTTCAATGCTTCTATGAACAGAGAGCGGATTACTGCAGGGTTTGCTGATCCTTTGCTTTCTTTCATACCCTGTCCAACTAAAAATTGTAATGCGGCCTCTTTACCAGCCTTGTAATCTGCTACAACAGTCGGCTGAGCAGCTATAACAGTAGCAACTATCCCCTTCAAAAAGGCTTCGTCGTTCTTTTGGATGAGTCCATGAGCCTCTGCAAGAGCTTCTGGAGCCTCCTCAGACCCAAACATGAGGGCTAGTGTGTCTTTTGCTCCCCGAGAAGAGAGTGTGCCTTTACGAATAAGTGAAATAAGCGCCGCAAAACGCTCAGCATTAGCCCGGGTAAGCCAGTTTTGAGGCAATTCACCACTTTCACGCTTACCAGCCACATCGCTTGCGAGGTAATTCGCTATCAAAAGAGTACTTTCTTGGTCTGCTGCGCCCCGAGCAGTATCAAAAAACTCTCCAAAGGCTCTATCTCGGACGAACATTTCCGCATCTTCAGCCTTCAAACCAAGAGTGAGGTACTCTTTTCGTAGCTCCCACGGTAGTCTGGGGAGTGTTTTCTTGAGGTTTTCCGCTGAAAATTCTTGGATTTCAGAGACCATGAGCTTGGGTAAATCTGGCTCTGGGAAGTAGCGGTAGTCTTCAGAAGACTCTTTTTTGCGCTGAGAGAAGGTCTCTTGCTTGCCCTCGTCCCACCCTCTAGTCTCTTGGATAACCGAGCCCCCCTCTTCAAGAAGCTTTGTTTGGCGTTCTAGTTCAAAGGCGATTGCCCGTTCTACCGAGCGGAAGGAATTAAGGTTTTTCACCTCAACCTTGGTGCCAAACTGCGCTGTTTTGGAGACCGAAATGTTAGCTTCAACTCGCATCTCGCCCTTCTCCATATTCGCCTCCCCTGCACCCAAATATCGCAATAGTAGTTGCAATTCTCGGGCGAAAGCCCCTGCAGTAGCCGCATCATGCATGACCGGCTCAGTGACAAGCTCCATGAGCGGTACCCCTGAGCGGTTATAGTCGACCAAACTCTCTCCTCCCTCGTGCTGTGAGCGCGCCGTATCCTCTTCAAGATGTATGCGCGTAATTGCCACATCTCGAAGCGTACCTCCTTTCACAAGAGGATATGCATACTGGCTTATCTGAAAACCCTTTGGAATATCAGGATAAAAATAGTTTTTTCTATCAAATTCAGTGTAATCGGCTAATTGGGCGCCTATAGCTGCCCCCACCTGGAGGACTTTATATACTGCATCCTTATTGATAACAGGTAAGGAGCCTGGGTGTGCCATGCAAACGGGGCATACATGCACATTGGGGCGTTTTTCATCGGGCGCATTCTGACATGCGCAAAACATCTTGCTTTGGGTCGCAAGCTCCGCATGAATTTCTAAACCTATAGTTGCTGTATACCCTTCCATGAGGACTATAGTACACGCAGCCTCTCAACAATGCTATCTCCGAGAACCTTAAGCTGTGCATCATCAGCAATTGATACCACCAGTGGCTCAATACCTTTTGCCCGATATGTTTCCGAGATATGTTGTATTTCAATTGGATCTCGGGTATCCGACTTTGTTAAGACAACCATTTCTGGTTTTTGTATAAGCATGCCGTTTTCGTATGATTCCAATTCCTTGCGCACTACCGCATAGTCATGGAGAGGATCCTCACTTTCAAGAGACACACAGTGCACGAGCAGTTTGGTGCGAGAGACATGGCGCAAGAATTTCATACCTAAGCCCTTCCCTTCAGATGCCCCCTCAATAAGGCCTGGGATGTCAGCAAGCACATGGCCATACAGAACGCCAAGATTGGGATCGAGCGTCGTGAACGCATAGTTCCCTACCTTTCCATCGGCTCTTGTAAGCGCATTAAGTAATGATGTCTTACCTGCGTTTGGTAGTCCAATAAGCCCCGCGTCTGCAATGAGTCGCAATTCAATAGTCAGTTGCGCCTCTTCGCCTCTTTGGCCAGGAGTCGACTCTTCAGGCGTACGATTGACTGAAGATTTAAATACAGCATTCCCCGCTCCACCACGACCTCCCTTAAGTATCAAAAGCTGCTCACCCTCTTTGGTTACCTCAAAAACTTCGCCAGTCGCCATGTTGCGCACGAGCGAGCCTACTGGCACGTCAATCACTAAATCATCGCCATTTTTGCCGGCCTTATTTTGGTTAGCACCATCTACCCCATCTCCAGCAAAAAACTTCTTTTCGCCACGATAACGAGCCAGGAGCATAATATCTCGCACGCCTCGTACATAGACGTCTCCACCGTCTCCTCCATTCCCGCCGGCAGGGCCTGAAAACTCCTTCCCTTTAAGGTGGAGCCAGCGAACCACCCCATCGCCACCCTTCCCTGCTCGGGCCTCTATGCTTATATCATCTACAAAAGCCATGTAGTCACTCTATCACCTATTAATAGGTACTCAAACGAAATATGTACTAAAAGGTTGACAATTGAATACCCGATTATTGTTGTATTTAAAGAATATCTCGGCCAACCGAGATATTTATGTTTTGGTATTTAGTCGGTTTTTATTGAGGAAGCGAAATATTCACTGCAATAGTTCTAATATAATGCTCTATTTTTAAACTCTTAGTTTTTGTACATTTCAGCTTTTTGTTTCTTTTCATTTTTCATATCCGTACGCTGTTTGTATGGTCATAGCAAAATTTTTTATTACCCTATTTAAAAAATTTCTCGTATTTTTTAAATAACTACCCTAAAGTTTTTCAAAAATACTTTTTGTTCTTATCCCCATATATATACTACTCACCCACCACAAGTAGGCACGGTGCGTATATTATAAGGACTATCAGGGCATCGCCAGAAATTGGCGATTTGCCCTTTTTTTATTTGGTCAAATCGCCTGGTGATGCACTGCCACAGGTGATGGAAATTCCTCCGCAATACATATCCGCGATCGATGCGAGTGAGAAATATAAAACGACGAATGACCATATTACGTCTTTGTATCGTCGCGGCAAGGTACACGGCCTCATCGTGGGTCGATCCTGCTATGTCGACGAAAACTCGCTGAAGTTTTATTTTGCCGAGATTAAAAAGAAAAAGGACGAAGCACGAAAAAACCTTTCCGAAAAACTGAAAGGTGAGTACGCACAGCAAACTACAGAAAAGCAGAAGATCGTTGTACCGAGTTCTACTCAAAAATCATATGCGTACCAATTCGCGCTAAGTACTGTTGTTTTGGTAGTGCTCTTTGCGAGCGTGCTTGCAATACAGCAGCCCCATTTCGAGCACTACTCACAGCAGGCCGGGGTATTACAAAGTATTGGTTCCCTCATGAGTCGTTTTGCAGGACTCTTTACGCCGCAATCGACACTCACGCAAACTTCGACCACACCAGTCATCATTCCAAATACTTCAAATGAATTTATAACAACAAACTCTTCGGTGAATCGACCGATAGTACATAACACCTACCCTATTACACAGCGCATAATTGAACGCGTAATCACAACAACAACTCCTGCAACCTCAGGCGTAAGCGAAGCTGAACTCAAAACTAAATTAGACGAAGTATATCGAACATTCGCTCTTGTTATGTCTGGGTTCGGAGAGCCTAACCACACAACCGTCACGACGATAACCAATACAGTGAGTGGTTCGTACCTGCCTCTTTCTGGTGGAACACTCACCGGCACATTGGCACTTACGGGAGCCACTACCACGGCGGTAAATGGCATAGACATAGCCTCTGGCTGCTTTTCGATTAATGGCGTATGCCTCACAGCAGGCACCGGTTCGAGTGCAACTGGCTACCCCTTCCCCCTCGCGGGCAACGCCACTTCAACGTTTACGCAGTTTAACGGCGGGCTAACCGCATACGCATCATCGACGATTGGTAATGGTTTTGCGGGTTTAACCGTCAATGGAAATGCAACAACTACTGGAAATGCGTATTTTGCACGAAACGTTGGCATTGGTACAACGACTCCTCAGGCCGTTTTGGATGTTACGGGACAGGCTTTGTTTAACATCCCATCGACCTTACCTGCTACTTTACAAAATACATGGATTGCAGGAGTTATTGGTAACGGAAACATAGCGCAAAACGGAGGATTTACGCAGGTAAATTTTGCTCCAACCGAATCTGGAAACTATGCAGGTTCTCAACTTCAGTATGGTTACTTAGATACAAATAATAATTATCATGAATTATGGTCTATCGGGGGCGAAATAAACGATACAAGTGACCAAACAACCAGAGATTTCTATATTTCTCAAGCACAGAATGGTAGTCAGCTTACAATTTTTGCTAATAAAGATGTCGCTATTGGTGGGGACACACAGGGGCTAGGAGGAGAAGGGAGTACTTTAATAGCAAAAGGAAACGGTACTGTGGGTATCGGTACTAGCTCACCGTTTGCACTTGCATCCATACATGCACTTAACGGTTCAACCAATACCACCCTCTTTGCTATTGCCTCTTCGACACAAACTGCAACCATGACACTCTTTAGTGTCTCTAACACGGGTGCGGCATCAACCACCCAGCTCTTTGGTGCAGGCTTAGCATCCTGCAGCGGCAGTAATGCCCTCACCTGGAGTAGTGGGCTGTTTGGTTGTACGAACCTTGGCTCGGCCGCATTCGCATTCACTCCTACTACTAATTATGGAGCGGCTGCGAATGCGACCACTACGGCTATATGGTTCCAGCAGGGGCTCCAGGCATCATCAACCATATTTGCGCAGGATATCGACATCGCAGGTGTTTCTTCATACAAACAAGCTGGGCAATCTATTCTTATAGCATCTTCAACCCTTTCAAATATTTCTGTAGGTTTTTCTGCCGGCGCAGCAACCACTACCACAGGAACGAACAATGTGGCTATTGGTCAGTCGGCGCTTTCATTACTCACAACCGGTGGATTCAATACAGCGGTTGGTGTGCAAGCTGGCCAAGGTACGACCATTGGTATAAGTAATTCGTATTTTGGGTATGTTGCAGGGTTCAGTCATACCGGTAACGCAAACGTTGGTCTTGGTGCATTTACGCTTAATGGAGCAGGAAATGGTTCAAACAATCTTGTTGCTGGATATACCGCAGGTTTCGTCTTGTCTACCGGCGGGAATAATACCTTCCTCGGAGCTCGGGTCGCATCAACCACCGCAACGGGTAGCAACAACATCGCTATCGGCTATGACATCGCGCTACCGTCTGCCAACGGCTCCAACCAACTTAACATCGGTAACCTCATCTTTGGTACGGGTATTAACGGCGAAGGCACCAACCTTTCAACTGGTAGTATCGGTATCGGCACCACTACGCCGTGGGCACAGTTCTCGATCAATCCTGATGGTATCACCGGCCCTGCCTTTGCAATTGGATCATCAACGCGAACATTGTTTAGTGTTTCTAATGCAGGTAATGTCGGCATTGGGGTCGCAAATGCGCCAGGTAAGCTGACAGTGATTGGCACAAACGCAGTAAACACCCCTTCGGGTGAAATACTCACCGGCCGCTTCTGGGATGGGGCGAACTCATATCGAGCAGGCGCAATATTCAATTACAGCGACCTCGCAACGTATGACCAAATGGTGTTCGCGGTTGCAGGTTTGGGTGGGTCTAATAGCGCACCAAATGTTATTACGCAGGCAAAAATGGTCATTAACGCCAACGGCAAAATTGGTATGGGCACCACCTCGCCATTTGCCAACCTCTCTGTCCAAGCACCGTTTGGAGGTACGAGTGCAACACTCTTTGCAGTAGGTTCCTCTTCTCTTTCAGCAACCACCACCCTCTTCTCAGTTGCAAACACCGGTACCGCATACTTCTCGAACCTAGTCGGCATCGGCACCACTTCCCCATTTGCTAAACTCTCTGTCAGTGCAAACTTTGGTGATACCGCAAATGTGCTCTTCGCGATTGGTTCTACGACGAGTAGTGCGTCAACTACTAACCTCTTCTCTGTTACTAATACCGGCAACGTTGGTTTGAACAACAACGCAGCACTAACCTTTGGTACTTTGTATGGCACTGGTTCAACTGGCTATGGTATCCGTGAGAACGGGGGCATGATCGAGTTCCGTAATGCGTATGCTTCGACTACTGCGCTTGCATCTAATTGGACGCCGATTTCTTCAGCCGCATCAGTGCGCTACCAGCTCAATGAGACAGGGTGGGTAAATACAGGGGCGACGTTGCCGACAAACTTAAGTGATTCTCGTCAGGTAGTAATAGGCGATTACGTCTACCTTTTTGGTGGCTATGACAACAATACGGCCACTAGTACGATTTACCGCGCCCCAGTATCCAATCCAACCGCATGGGTAAACACAGGCGCGACACTCCCTACCGGGCTCAGTGGATCAACACTCGGCGTTATCGGAGACTACGTCTATCTTTTTGGCGGATACGATACTGCTGGGTTCCAGAAGAATACAATTTACCGTGCCCCTCTCTCCAACCCAACCGCCTGGGTAAACACTGGCGCCACACTTCCGTCTGTGTATGCAAGTGGCCAGTTTACAGTAATCGGGGACTACGCATATCTCTTTGGAGGAGCTGATACCGGCGGTGACACTAACATTATTTGGCGCGCCCCAGTATCCAACCCAACCGCATGGGTAAATACAGGTGCAACGCTTCCTAGCATCAATAACGGAGGTAAAATCACCGTTGTAGGCGATTATATATACCTTTTTGGGGGGTATACCGCGGGCGGTATTTCTAACGTAATTTACCGAGCACCTGTTTCCAACCCGACAGCGTGGGTCAACACCGGAGCGATGCTTCCTGGTCCTATCGCATTCTTTTCTCTTGCGGTGATTGGAGACTACGTCTACCTCTTCGGTGGCGATGACGGTACCGCTGCGACTAACGTCATCTATCGTGCTCCAGTATCGAATCCAACAGCGTGGATTAATACCGGCGCACGACTCCCAGGCAACTATATGTCGACGTACGCAACCATCATAGGTGACTACGTATACATTTTCGGAGGCGACAATGGTACTGGCGCAGCGAATAATGCGACAAATATAATCTATCGCGCGCCAATTACTTCAAACATGGCGGCCTTTGACGCAAGTGCAAATATGCGGATGAACACACCAACCGGCCCATGGTTCCAAGCAACTTCTACCAACAACAACCTTTCGTATCTCTCGGGTAATGTTGGAGTTGGTTCAACCTCACCATTCGCACTTCTTTCTCTCTTTGCGAATAACTCAACCACAACAGGCTCAATTGTTGCACCAGCTACCCTCTTTGCAATTGGCTCTACTACTGGCGCTGCAACGTCGACACTCTTTAGTGTCTCTAACACGGGTGCGGCATCAACCACCCAGCTCTTTGGCGCAGGGTTAGCCTCATGTAGTGGTAGTAGTGCACTGACGTGGAGTAGCGGATTGTTTGGTTGTACGAATGTTGGCGCAGCAGCCTTCCCATTCACTCCAACCACCGCCTTTGGTTCTGCAGCGAACGCTACCTCAACGCTCACCGGCTTCCTGAGTGGTATCTACGCTACTGCGTCATCCACAATAGGTAATGGTCTTCAAAACGGCGGTCTCACCATCAATGGTGGTGCGACGACGACGGGGAATGTCTATATCGCAGGCTCAACGCTCGCCATTGGTACCTCGAGTCCTTTTGTGTCGGGTATTGTTTCTCAAAGCGGCAGCTTCTATGCACCAGGGGCGGGCACCACAGGTTATCTCTTCAGCAACTCAACCAACACAGGACTTATTAATGCCTCGGTGTCGGATCTTCGTCTACGTACTGGCGGTACGGACCAGATAAGAATGGCAGGTAACTCAGTCTCAGCCATAAACCTTCTTGTTGGTAGCACTAATCTTACTCGTGGCGCCAGTACCATCTTTGCAACCATGTTTGGCAACAATGGTCTTGGTTCAACTTCAGCAATGGCAAAGCTGTCAGTACACGCAGCGGGTACTGATACCAACCAATACCTCTTCGCTATTGGCTCTTCAACTCAGACAGCAACCACCACCCTCTTTACCGTCGACAATCAAGGAAATGGTTACTATGCAGGAAATGTAGGTATCGGCACCTCATCGCCCGAGACAACTCTTACCGTTGTGGGTGCCATCTGTGCCGCACGAGGGTTTGGGGTACAAACGACTGCCTGCGGTACGCAAGCAGGTACCATCTATGCAAATAACTCAAGCCTTTCAGGTGGCTACGACCTTGCTGAGACATATCCAATAACTGACCAATCGATTGAGGGCGGCGATGTGGTCGCTTTTGATACCTCCACCTCGACCACTATCATGAAAGCCAGTGGTACCTCTCCTACCTTCCTGGGTGTTGTCTCTACGCAGCCTGCGCTTTTGCTTGGTACGCTCTCCTCTTCAACGCGCCCGGTAGCACTCTCTGGTCGTGTGCCGGTTAAAGTTTCACTTGAGCATGGCGCTATCGCTATGGGCGATCGCCTCACCATTTCAACGACCACGCCAGGTGTTGCGGTGAAAGCAATAACGACAGGCCAAACGATTGGTGTGGCGCTCGAGCCTATTACTACTGTCACAGGAACGACCACACCGACTATTGTCGCGTTTATCAACCCACAATTTACACTCTCTCCAAACGACAACGAGGCGCTTGCAGCCCTTCTCTCACCGGCAACCTCGACTCCAGCAAGCACCGGGGGCGTCCTCTCTGGATTCTTTAGCCATATAACAGCGTGGCTTGGTGATGTAGCAAATGGCATTGGTGACATCTTTGCAAAGAGCTTCCACGCAAAAGACTCTATCTGCATCGACGATCAATGTCTCAACAAAGATGATATACGAGCTCTCCTTCAAATGACACGCACTCAAACCACAGGCACCTCTGCGGCCCCAACAAGCACCACAGACACCGGCACACCCGCCCCAAGCACTCCTCCTGATACGCAAACGCCAGCAGCTGATAGTGCGCCGGCAGATTCCTCCACTGCCGCCCCCGCCAACAGCGCATCGAGCGAACAAAACTAGTCGTTACTATTTTTCAGAGCAATGTTCGAGAGCCACGATATGAGGCCCAAAAGGAATGATCCTTCGAGCGCTGGTATAAACCCGTGCACACTGAATCCCGCAACAAAACTTGAGAGAAACCAAAAAAGTAATGCGTTAAGCACAAACGTGAAAAGTCCAAGCGTCAGAATGGTTACAGGCAGAGTAAAGAGCAACAAAAGTGGCCGTATAGTAACACTAATGAGTGCCCACAGCACCGCCACGATAAACGCTATATAAAAACTGGTGATTTCAATGCCCGGGACAAAGCGCGCAATAAGGAGTAGTCCCCCAGCAACCAAAATCAATTTTGCGAGTAATTTGACCATAGGTTATAGGTATCTGTAGAGCGTATTGTATCCTAGCCAGTCAAAAAGTTGATAGCCCCCGTCCATGAGGACACTCAGCATGCCAAACAATATAAGGGTTCCAACTACAATCAGCAACACGCCGACGATACGGTTCATGTACGGGGTGTACTTGCTCCATCGCTCAATATAGGCGCTCACGCGCTCGAGCATAAGCGCGGTCAGGATAAACGGCACACCGAGCCCAAGAGAAAATACTGCCAATAGTACTGCCCCTTGGAGCGCTGTCGCACTTTGAGACGCAACGAGGAGCACGCTGCCCAATATAGGTCCGATACATGGACTCCAGCCAATCGCAAATAGAGCACCAATAAGAGAAGAGCTCTGCCAACTTCCAAGCGTGAGAAATGTGGGCATTTTCATATGCCATTCTTTGCCAACGACTGAGGTAATTACTCCGGTAAGTATGAGACCAAAGATGATAAAAAGTGCTCCCGTTACCCGCATCAACGCGTCTCTGTAGGGATTCAAAAAAGCTCCCAGCGTCCCGGCAAAAAGCCCCAACAAGATAAAAACTAGCGAAAACCCGAGGACAAATGCTACTGCATTACTCACTATTCTTCTCTTTCCTTGTGCAGCACCTTCTTGCGGCACGCCTGCTATATAGAGGAGGTACCCCGGCACAATAGGCAACGTGCAAGGAGCCAAAAACATCAATAGGCCCGCTACAAAAGCCCCAGGAATAAGTACGAGCGGCTCAAGCGGCGTCATAAACTAGCCAATTTTAGCAAAACGCGGCAGTGCTATATCATCGACAGTGACCTTTTCCACAAATACACTCAGTGGCCGCACCCAAATATGCTCTGCATTATGGAGTGCCTTATATACGACCACATCACTCTCATCAGCCTCATTTTTTGCCATACACACAATCTCATATTCTCCTCCCTTGTAATGTCGATATTTTTCTCCAGGCTTTGGCATAGACACAGTGTACCGTATTGATTAGTTAGTGGTAAGACAAGTTTGTCCAGTACGCTCCAATTCGACGGGATACTCTTGTATTGAAATACTCTTATTTGTATCGATAGTCAGCAAGAGCGCTAAACCGTGCTGGGTAGCGCTGCTAAAGTACTGGTCAAAAATAAAATTGCCAAGCGAGTAGTATACGGGCACGTCGCCCAGCATCTCATGCTGTCCCACCACGTGCGGGTGTGAACCAATAATAGCGCTCGCCCCGCTCTCAGCAAATAAGAGTGCCGCGGGCCTCGTATCTTCAACAGAAGTCGAATACTCTGTCCCCCAGTGAGAAAATACGATAACCATACGGCCTAGCTGTGCTTCCTCGCGAATACGCTCTGCTACCTCATCTGCCGAGGCACCGCCAAATTGGTTATATGCAATAAACGAGAGGCGCACCCCACGTTCGACCCGATATATCGGCTCATCTCCAGCCACGCCGCCAAAATATCCTACCCCCGCCTGGTCGAGATACGTATGCGTCTGCGCCATACCGTCTCGGCCAAAATTGAGAATATGGTTATTCCCCAAAGATACTGCTCGCACATTGTGTCGGGCGAGAACCTCGGCGGTTGTGGTAGCAAAAGTAAACACATAATTGTGCGCCGATCCGGGTATCGAGCCAAGGCTAATAGAGTTGTTGCTAGTGATAGGACCTTCAAGATTACCAACTACAAAATCTACGCTCTTAAAAAGCGGATCGATACAGGCGAACGGATAGTCGGGCCCCTCTATGCTCATTTGATAACGAATAAAGCGATCAAAAAACATATCACCCACAAGTAAAATACGCAGCGGGGTCGTGGTAGCTTCAACACTTGGGGTGGGGGCAGGTACAAGGTGAGAGACCTCGGCACTAACACCGCGGCGCATATAGAGGCTCATAACTGCGAACCCCGCCAAAAGGAGGAGTAGTGCTCCCGCGAGAATATAGTGATGCTTTGGCACCGTAGGGGTCATCCCCTCTTTTGTACCATGAGCCCTTGATGTTCCGGTGTATTTTTAAGCCCACAGTTTTTCCACTTTTTGCCTGAGCCGCAAGGGCACGGGTCATTACGACCAACCTCGTCGGGCATCTCAGCAGAGGAAAGATCAATGACTGTTTTTGGTCCTGGCTCGGTCACACCAAGCGACACCGCCTGATCTACCACCTGTTTGGTGATACCATCAAGAATCTGGAAGACTCGGTCAGCAAGCATAAGCTCCATGTCCTTATATATCCTTGTGCCTTCTTTGCGATATTCAACCAATGGGTCACGCTGACCATAGGCGCGCAAGTTAACCGAGCCGCGCAAATATTCCATAGACTCCAAATGTTCAACCCAAAGCATATCGAGTGTTTGCAAAATAGCACCCCGCATCGCGGCCATAAGTGGCTCTTCCCCAAACTCAGTGATTTTTGTCTCAAGAAGTCGCTTCGCTTCTTCATTTTCGCCCGCTAGTTCATGCAAAAGATCATGAACATCAAGCAATGTGCCCAACAGAATGGTGCGGCGGCGCTCATATACTGCGCGACGTTGCTTATCAAGGACATTGTCATACTCCAGCACGTGTTTGCGCGCATCAAAGTTAAAACCTTCGATCTTCGTCTGGGCACTCTCAAGCGCCCTGCTCACGAGCTTATTTTGGATTGGTTCGTCTTCAGGGATGCCAAAACGGCCCATAAGATTTTTAAGATAGTCAGGCGCAAACACGCGCATAAGCGTATCCTCCAAAGACACATAAAACTGCGTTTCGCCGGGGTCACCTTGGCGGCCTGAGCGGCCGCGCAATTGGTTGTCGATGCGGCGTGCTTCGTGCCGCTCAGTACCTATCACATAGAGGCCACCGAGCTCTTTAATTTCTTGTGCTTCTTCAGGAGTCGCCAGAGGACCGCCGAGCTTAATGTCGACACCGCGGCCCGCCATATTGGTGGCAACCGTGACCATTCCCTTCTTACCTGCTTCAGCAACAATTTCACCTTCTCGCTCATGATTTTTTGCATTCAAGATTTCATGCGGGATACCCTCTTGGCGCAAATACGCCGAGAGCAGCTCATTTTTCTCAATAGAGACGGTGCCCACTAAGACGGGCTGCCCCTTCTGGTGCAATTCCTTCACTTTGCGCGCAAGCGCTTTGAACTTTCCTTCCTCAGACTGGAAGATAAGATCGTTATTATCGCGACGCACTACATTGCGGTTGGTTGGAATTTCAACGACATCAAGCGCATACACCTTATAGAACTCTTCTGCAGAGGTTTTTGCGGTACCCGTCATACCGGAGAGCTTCTCGTAAAGGCGGAAGTAATTTTGGTATGTAATGGAGGCAAAGGTGCGGGACTCTTTTTGCACAACCACCCCTTCTTTAGCTTCTACTGCTTGATGGAGACCCTCAGACCACCGGCGGCCTGGCTGCAAGCGTCCGGTAAATTCGTCGACAATAATGACTTCGCCATTACGCACCACATACTCCTTATCTTTTTGAAATAGAGCTTTAGCGCGCACCGCAGTCTCCAGGTGGTGTACGAACTTAATGCCGCGCTCAGTATAGATATTTTCAACACCCAAGAGCTTCTCTGCTTTTTCAATACCGGCGTCTGTCAATTGAATCGCCTTTTGTTTTTCGTCCACCGTAAAATCTTCATCACGGTGCATTGATGAAGCGATAGTGGCAAACTTGCGATACAAATCTTCAGACTCTTGTGCAGGCGCAGAGATGATAAGCGGCGTGCGAGCCTCATCTATAAGAATAGAGTCTACTTCGTCGACAATCGCGTAGTAGTAGCCACGCTGGCGCAACTCATCGGGACGATAGCTGATGTTATCGCGCAGGTAATCAAAACCGAATTCAGAATTCGTACCATAGGTGATATCAGCCTCATATGCACGCCTGCGCGTACAGGGGCGTAAAAATTCATGAAAAACGCGAAAGCTCCCTTCTTCGTCACGCACCGCATCCACCTCAGTGTGTGTCGGGTCATACAAGTACGACGATTCATGGTTGATGATACCAACCACCATACCCAATGCGGCGTATACCTGCCCCATCCAGACCGCATCACGGCGGGCAAGGTAGTCGTTTACGGTTACCACATGCACCCCTTTGTTCATGAGCGCATTGAGATACGCAGGGAGTGTTGCGACGAGCGTTTTACCTTCACCGGTTTTCATCTCCGCGATACCCCGTTCATGGAGCACCATGCCACCAATCATTTGCACATCAAAATGACGCAGCTTCACGGTACGTTTCGCCGCTTCGCGCACTGCAGCAAACGCCTCTGGCAACACGTCAGCAAGTGTCTCACCTGAAGCGAGGCGGTTACGCAACTTATGCGTCATAGAACGCAGCGTCTCATCCGAAAGAACCTCCATTTCGGGCTCGAGCGCATTAATACGCTCGAGCATAGATGCATGCTGGCGCAGCACTTTTGAGGCATCGTCCCCCCAGAGTTTTGGTAGTCCAAACATGCAAGGATACTACCACAAAATGAGCTTTTTTTCCCGCGTGAAAGGAAAAGCCCCCAGCGCAGGTCTTGCGTGGGGGATTTTCCTTCCGAGAGGATTCTAGCGAAAGACCAGAGGTCTTTCGAAGAAGTCGCGCTTTAGCGGCGTGCCTTCTTCTTTGCTGCTTTCTTCTTCTTTGCTGCCATGTTTTTGTAGCGATTACTCGCCAAAATTGGTTGCGCATCGATCGACCTTGTTTGTCAGGAGCCCATGGACTCACGAGCAAACACATATCGATGCTCTACACATAAGTATCGAGTATGTTTACTTTAGAAACAATGAAAAAATATTTTTAACTGTGGATATCTTTTCAAAAAAATTTTTACGAAATAATTTTTACTTCGTGTTCGATTGCAATACCACACGCACTAAAAATTTTTTCTCGCACTGTGTTTGCGAGCGCACGTACTGCGTTTGCAGAGGTGCCTCGCTTTGCTGCTATGACCAATGCTTGTTTTTCAAACAATCGTGCGCCATCTTCGCTATACCCTTTCAGGTGCAAGACGTGGTCTATAAGCCACCCTAATGGAATTTTTACACCAGTGGTCTCCGGCATACTAAACTGCGGCATGTCGGGATAGCGCTCGCGCAACACTGCGGCCTCTTCTTTTGAAACGATAGGGTTTTTAAAGAATGAACCAGCGCTCCCCTCTTGCAGAAGATCGGGGAATTTCCCCTCGCGTATATGCAACACTGCTTCTCGAATCGAAAGAAGCGAGGGGTTGGCTTGGTCAGCAAACGTTTTTTGTAGATCAGCATATGAAAGCTCCGGTTTTGCCTCGTGTGAAAGAGCGTATGCAGCGCGCACAACAATATACGTGCCCGCATCGTGTGTAAAAATACTTTCGCGGTAGCCAAATTGGCATTGTGTATTTTCTATACACTCAATAACATTATTTTTTGTGTTCAGCACCTCAACCCACTGGAGTGTCTGGCTTTGCACTTGGCCATATGCGCCGATATTCCCCACCACAGCGCCTCCCACGGTGCCCGGGACACCAGAGAGGTTTTCGATTCCCCATAGTTCTTTATCAACAACTTCAGACACCAATCCGTCCCACGACTCTCCCGCACCAACAATAACCGTCGTATGCGATCCAGCCACCTCATACTGTATCCCTTCTATCGCTATATGTATGACTACACCACCAAAACCGCGATCGTCGATAAGTACGTTCGAGCCGCCACCCAGTACAAAAACCGGTAATTGTCTTTCATCTGCAAATCGAAGTCCCTCACGCAACTCATCAAGCGAGGTGGCCCAAATAAAATACCGAGCAGGACCTCCTATTCCAAACGTAGTGAGTGTCGCAAGCGGGACATGCTCTTCTATATGCATACCAAGAGTATACGTCTCCTTGGTAAAACGAAAACCCTCCGCTGTAAGCGGAGGGTTTCGTACCTACGTGCTCAATTGGCACAGAAGTAGTTAGAACATCGAGACTTTTGTAGTAGCTACTGCAGAACTTGCATTAGAACCTGCCATAGGTGCGCAGCTTAATTCAAACGTTGTTGCTTGCTGAATGTTGTTGACCGTTAAGTACGTAACGCCTGAATATGGTGAGGCGAAAGCGCTTGCGGTGTCTAAGAATCTTGAACCTGACGCGGTAGTAGCTTTAACCGTACAACCTGAGGTGTTCTTTGCAATCCACGTCAATACACTCAAGTTGCCTGGATCAACTGTGACTGGTGATGCGTAGAACGCAGTGATAGTAGGCGCTGGACCTGTGGTTTGTGTTGGCACAGGGGTAGGTGTTGGCGTTGGTGTCGGCGTTGGTGCTTGATAGTTAACGGTAACCGTGCGAGTTGCCGCGCCTCCGGTGGCACCTACGAGCGGCGTACAGGTAAGCTGATAGGTTGTTGATTGGGTGATAGCAGGAGTGGTAGCAGACGTTGCGCCAGTGTATGAGACAGCGCGCATGTCACCTGAGATTGGTGAAATAGTGCACGAAGCCGCATTACTTGCTGACCACGCGAGCGCTGATATATTCCCACCAATAACAGTTGCTGGTGTTGCGGTAAGCGATGTTATGGCTGGGTTAGGAACGGTTGGGGTCGGAGTGGGGGTAGGCGTTGGGGTCGGGGTTGGTGTGGGAGTGGTAACTGGATCAGTGACAGTAACTCCTACTGTTTTGGACACCATCGTACCGCTGCCCGAAGATGCGACACAATTCAATTGATACGTCCCTGACTGTCCTAACTTACCGGTCGATACTGAGTACATGCCACTATTCGTGTTGAAGGTTACTGCAGACATATCGATATTTGGATTGTCTCCTGTCATGCGAACCACAGTACATCTACCAATGTTAACTATTGACCATGAGAGAGTCGCCGATGACCACTTAGGAACGGACTGAGGCGAGATAGTAAACTGGTTGATAGTCGGAATACCATCAGATGTTTGAGACGGAGCGCCTCCACCCACCGTTACAACAAGCGACTTTGCTGCATCATTACCTGTTGGTGAGCCTGCCACAGGAGAACAAATTAACTGGAACGTGGTAGTGTCTGATACTGAGACGTTGCCACTATTCACCCCGTCACTAGAATTACCAGTTGGATACTCTGCGTGTAACGCTATTTGCAAGTACTTGTTTCCGCTTAGATAGCGTACATTACAGAGTCGTACATTTGAAGCTGACCAACTAAACTGCACCGTACCGCCACCGGTTGGAAGAGTTACTGGTGTAGCAGTGAACGAATTGATAACCGGGCCACCAACCACGGTTGTGGCAGGAGCGGCGAGTGATTGTGTTTGCAATGGCGCAGGGGTTTCAGTGATTGTCTGTGGCGTACAGGCAATAGCAGCACGAGTCTTCGGGCCAAGGATGCCAAGGCCTGAGTCGCTTGCTGAAATAATACCAAGCGCTACCTGTAGCTTCCCTACCGCTTGTGCGGTCTGTGTTCCATAGAAACCAGTTGCATTACCCGATGCTAGGTATCCTTTTGCAATAAGGTATGCTTGGAGACTTGTCACATCGGAGCCTTGCGAATCTATAGTGAGCGTTCTGGTGATATCAACACACGAGATGCTCGATGCAGATGATGAACCCGACGAAGCAGATGAACCACCGAGTACTTGGTTGACCTGCGTGATGGTTGTCTGCTCAACGCCAAAGGACTTCAGCATGCTAATAATTGCAGAGACCTGATCTGTAGTAAGTCCTGCAGCATGAACGCTCATTGCACTGCCTATGAGCGCCACACCAACGGCAAGACTAAGCGCTAGACGAGTAAAAGAATGACGCATAGAGAAAATGGGTTTAGAAATAATTAATGAGTAACAATTACACAATACCACCCCCTAGGAACGCTAGGGGGTGGTGGTGTTGATAGCGACTTTTGCCCGTAAAGACTACTGTGGCTTAAGCGCTCCACTCTGGAGCTGCTCGATAACCGGCTGCCACTGGGCCGCAAGAGCAGGGTCCACAGCGATTGCCTGCTGGAGAGTTGCAATTGTCTTTGGCACATCCTTCATAAGATAGTAGGCGGTAGCAAGGCCGATATATTGCTGACTGTCGTGCGGATTCTTCGCGATACGATCTTTCCAGATAGCGATCACCCGATCATACATTTTAAGGTTGGAGTATACCTGCATGAGCCGCTGGTCGTAGACAAATACCGTACCAAAACCCTGCTCTTTAGGGCCCGTGAGTAACAGATTATCCGCATCCTGCTGCTTGCCCGCATAGTAAAGACCCGCCGCGTACAAGATGCGTGCATCACCATAATTCGGTTCTTCTTCAAATGCCTTCTTAAAGCTCCCGAGTGCTGTCTGCATATCGTTTGCATTGAGTGCATAGATACCTTCTTGCATCATGATTTGCTGCTTTTGCGGCGAGTGCGAGAGCGCCTGGTCGAGCCACTTCTTTGTTTCCTGGTACTGGCCATGCGCACCATAGAGTACCCCCATGAAAAGCTCAAGACGAGCATCGTTTTTACGTTGAGCATTTATTGCCGTACCTTGCTGTACCGCAAGATCGAAGATGTCTTTCTGCACCGCCGGATCAACATTTGAATTGCCGGTTTGTGCAGAGGAGAACTGCATAAGTTGCTCAGTCACCTCTTGCGTGCCTAACTGTGTGCCCGGCCATACGTTAGGGCCTAGCACAACCTTAAAGTCAGCGAGGTTTTGCTTAGGATCTTTGGGCGCGCCTACTATATGCCCTGCCCCGTCGCTGACCGGTACCACAGAGGTAATGGCGGTAATAAGATTTTTTGCCTTCGCGATACCCGGCGCGTTGAGTGTCCATATACCGACCCCAACCAACACAATGACTATTGGCGCCGCGATAGCTATTCCATGTTCACTCATTGGCTTGGAGAGAAGTATGCGGCTGTGCACTTCTCTGCGCGATAGACCATACGCAAGTGCAAGCAGTGTAAAGAACCATACCGAACTCATAAGGTCGTCGAACACGAAGAGGTTGTTAAAGGCATACCCTGCCAACAGACCTATAAGCACTGCCTGCTCGGGCACCTCCAACTCAGAGCGCATAATAGCGAGAACAAGCAATGCAAAGAAGCTTACGTACAGAGCGAAGGCTGGTGCACCTCCAGCAATAAGCCAGTCGAGGAACTGATTGTGTGCGCGGTCAAACCACTGCTCTTGGTCATACATCTGCGGCGCATAGTACTTGTTGAAGACATAGCTAAAGTTTTCTTGTCCCCAGCCTACAACCGCAGTCTTTGGGCTATCGACGAATCCCTGCCATGCCATGTGCCAAATGTAGAAACGCGACACCGTGGTGCGATCTGCAAGAGAAATGCTGGCCAGACGATTAAGCGTGTCTGATTTTTGGACGAAGGCGGTGTGACGCAACGAGAGAAATGCGACGATGAGAATCGCAACCAATCCTAAGCCCCAGTACGAGACTGTACGCAGCGTCTTCCATTCCTTACTGCGAGCGCGCCACGCGATATAGAGCCCCGCGATGATAAGCCCCCCTATACAACCAAGGAGTGCACCGCGTGTTTGGGTGAAATACAGTGAGGCGCTGCATAAGACAAGCGCTATGCCGTACAGCGCCTGAGCAACCACAGAGCGGCGCTGACGCACCAGCATAAACAGAATAATAAACACCATGAAGAGCATGAACACGCCTAGATACGCTGCGTTACCGAACGTACCGTCAAGACGTGCACCTGACTGCGAAGACGGTTTAAAGCCAAACCAGTTAAGCAACTGGAGTAGCGAGTAGAGTGCCTGCCACACACCTGCAGCAATAGCAATTTGGAAAAAACGAGTCCACCAACGCTCTGCTGTCACCACGGTACCCACCATCAGGAAGTAGGCACCTAGGTGCAGAACCGTGATGTATCCTTCCATGCGTTCGAAATTGCTCCAGAAGCTCTTTACCGGGTCGATAGCAACCGCGGTCGCAATACCCATCCAAAGTACAAATACGCCCACCGCCCACAATAGATGCGCTGCTGTTGGGCGATACTTTGGTTCACGCAGGGCTAACAGAACATACACGCCGAAAAGCGTTTCTATTAAAAGTCTGAACGCAAAATTCTTACCCGTAATGTATGGGAAGAAAAGATTCGGAAACCATCCCTGCCCATCAGCGATAATAAAAGGAATAAAGAATACTAAACTGAGGCCAATGAGGAGCACCCAGCGTAAAACCTTGGTATATGCCATACGGAGGGTACTATACCACAGCAAAAGAGGTATGGTACCGTACAGTGTAATGAAAGAACGTCTGCGAGACTGGGCCCGCTGGAGTGAGCGGTACACAAAAACTGACATGCTGTATCTGCTCTACAGCGGTTTTTGGAGCAACCTCAATGCCATCATCATCTCGGCGCTTTCACTTATTCTCTACATTGCGTACGCACACTTTCTCAGTAAAGAGGCGTACGGCACCTACCAGTATCTCCTATCCTTTTTCTCCATAGCTACCGCTTTTACGCTCACCGGCATGAACACAGCGGTAACCCGCGCGGTGGCCCAAGGCGCCGAAGGAACAGTGCGCGCATCAGTACGCATCCAACTACTCTGGGGCATCATCCCTTGTGTTGGAGCGCTCGGCACCGCACTGTATTACTTCTTACACGGCAACATACTTATCGCGGGTGGTTTGGTATGTATCGCCATCGGTACACCCATCTTATATGCGTACAACACGTACGGATCGCTCTTTGCGGGGAGAAAAAACTTCAAAGGTCTCACTATATACAACACCGCTTCAAACGTCCTGTATTACGCCGCGCTTATAACCGCCGCAGTGTGGTCGCACGCACCATTGATTATCTTGGCTACCAACATGTTGGTGCAAAGTGTTCTCGCCTTTTTGTTTTATTGGCTTACCCTCATACGACAAAAACCAAACACTACAGTAGACGACAGTGCCCTTTCATACGGCGTACATCTGAGTTTTATGAATGTGTTTGGCTCTGTTGCGGGGCAGTTAGGCAATATTTTCATTTTCCATTTTCTCGGTGCGCCCGCGCTCGCGCTCTATAGTTTCGCCAGTGCTATGCCTGAGCGCATAGCGAATATTTGCTTTAAATTTCTTGGTGGCGCACTACTGCCAAAATTTTCAGAGCGCACACTAGCTGAGATACGCCACCAACTACCTCGAAAAATCCTCTTCGCTACCGGGGCGGGCGCACTAGTGGCTGCCGGCTATCTAGTCGTCGCTGCGCCACTTTTCCATCTCTTTTTTCCAACCTATCTTGAAGCGATTCCTTACTCACTGGCGATTGCTGTTGGTCTTATTTTGGGAGCGGCGGTATACCTTCCAGTCACCGCACTTACTGCACTCCAAAAAACACGATCACTGTATGTGCTCAATACACTTAATCCTATTGCGCAAATCACCTTCCCGCTTCTCGGTATTTACTTTGGCGGCCTGTGGGGGTACCTCATAGCTAACCTGTGCACCATCCTCTTTGGCGTCTCTTTGGCGACTCTATTGGTATACGTTACTGAGCGCTAGCCTGAAGGGCTTCTTTCATACCCACGATATTAAACACGCGCTTTTCGGTTGGGATCGAAGCAAGCAGTAGCAACTCTCCGGTGTCATGCGACAGCTCATAGAGCGTAAAGCCTGCCTTGGAGAGTTGGGTAAACATCCCTTCGGGTGATGACACATAGCCAGGAATATATTCAAAAATAAGATACCTCGTGTGAGAAAGAATTTTTTGCATACCTGCAAGTGCTTGTGGCTCATTGCCCTCAATATCCATCTTCACTACATCAACCGTGGTATCTAATAAAAAATCATCAAGCACGACTGTTTGAATAGTGGTGGCCGAACCACTTTTAACGTGCATACTATGTGCGCCTAAATTACCTTCAGCTAAATATAGCGTCGCGCTACCCTCTGCATTAGAAACTCCTCTATTAAAGATGGTGCAATTATCGAGTGATTGCGTGTTGTGTGTGAGTAAAGAATAATTGTACGGTTCAGGTTCAAACGATATAACCCGGCCACCTTGACCCACCAACCGTGCGCACAGCGTCGTGTAATACCCTACGTGCGCACCGATATCAACTACGGTCATACCAGGGCGTACCAAACGCTCCAGAAGCCTTGTGAGGCTCGGCTCCCATTCTCCATACTCGATCAGCGAAGTTGCGATTATATCATCACGCAGATCAATACTGAGTCGTGTTTTGGTACGAGTTGTTAGAGCAATTACCCCGCGCTTTTGAGTGAGCCGGTGGTACAGGCGATAAAACACCCCCTTAAAACCGGGGAAGCGACGAAACCCTATCGCCGCAAAAAAGAGATATGTTGCAATTCCTGCGCGAAGATACAGCGGCGGCTTCTCCATATGATTGTTGTGCACTCTACCACAAAAACACTACAGCGAAGAACCTGGGTGTTCTTTGAGCAATTGCCTGAGCGCTACTGCGTCTATATACTGCGCAAGTATTTGATCATGCGTCGCTAGATATATACTGATACGTGCATATAACGTATCTGACCCATGGCCAGCGTCAGTATATTCATGCACTCCGGCGTGCACGATCGTGCTGTCAGTAAAATTATAAAAACTAAATCCTTGCTCGTTAAATATCCGCTCGAGCTCTCTGGGCAATGTCTTCACGGTGTTGCTGTATGCATCATCTTTGCTCACCATCGCGCTATACATAGGTTGTGGAAACGGCGGTAGAAAACCAACCACATACACCTGGTGCGCCTTACAGGTGGCGAGCAACTCAGTGAGCATCTCAAGCGCCTCTGGGGATATAGAGCGACCAAAATGAATCTTGCGCTGTGTATTGATTTTCTCAACCAACTCTGCAATTTGCCGATCTATTTCTGTATCATGCTCCGGGTCGCTGAGAATCTTGTGATACTGATAGCTACCATCAGAGCGCATGCCGTCTTGATGCACGAGTGCCGGGAGCCCTATGTTCTGTGTGGTGCGGGCAGCCGCGCGCAGCTGCGCGAGCGTATAGCCCCCCGCGGCATACGTCTCATACGCGTCCTTCCACCCACTGCGATACCACGCCTTGAGGTTTGCCGCAGATTCTGGTTGATGAATAAACGTAGGGTCAAAATCTTCTGGATCAAGCGATAGAATGACCACCCGTATGCCAGGGTTGTTACGCACCATAGCTTCCAGCGAGGCTTTTACCTCATCAAGACTGGCCCCGGGGAGCCCCGCATTGGTAAAACGCTCAGGAGTAATGAAAAACATTTCTCGAAACGGCAACGCGCGAGAAGCCCCCGCCGCAATAATGGTTGGTTGACGCTCCTCTACAAGCATCGCTTTGTATGGGGCATAGGAAGAGGCATACGACATACTAAACAGCGTTTTCGGATCTTCTGTTTGCGCCCTAACCGCCATACGCGCCGTATAGTACTCGCGCGCGAGTATGAGCACACCCGTGGGAAACACATACACACACCACCGGTAAAAGAAAAACGCACACTTTGTAGAGAAACTTCACCATACTCAGAATTTAAAATAGATAAACCCCTCTGCGCCGAAATATCCGAAAAAGAGTACGGTAAACGTCAGCACGTAATACCAGCCATAGCGTAGCGCTTTGGGTTCACGATCAAATAAATAGAAAGAGCCGGCGCGCGCCTGATAGTACTGCACCAACTCCATAATGAGCACACAGATGAATATGACGAGTCCTAACCCGTTATTCCACACTCCAAGACCGGTAAATAATTCATAACGCACATAGTGGTAACTTAAAAGATTAGTAAGCCCCGTACTGAGGTGCGAGATGATGTACCACGCCTCACCCACTGACGGCGAACGGAAGAATATGAAGCTGAGGGTCACTAGCATAAACACCACGGCAACCTGCCACAGGCGACGCAGCCGGGGTAGCGTGCTAAAACCACTGCGCACAGCAAAGCGCTCGCGCCATTTTTCAGTAAGAGAACCGACTACCAAATATGTTCCATGGAGAGCACCCATCGCTACAAACGTCCAATTTGCTCCATGCCAAAGCCCAATGAGCACAAATGTGATAAATAGGCTCGCATACAGTTTTACTTTGGACACCTTCCCCCACCCGAGCGCCAAAGGATAGTACAAATACTCTTTGAGCCAACTAGAAAGGGAGATATGCCAGCGACGCCAAAAGTCCGCCACACTCACCGCTGCGAATGGCCGATTAAAATTCTCCATCAACTCAAACCCCAACACCATTGCTGAGCCGACCGCAATGTCTGCATAGCCTGAAAAATCGCAATACAGCTGATATGTAAACGCGACCGCCATGAATATAAGCACAGGCCCTTGCGGGGGTGGATTGAGAAAAAGCGGATTAATGACTTGCGCGATCTGGTCGGCTATGACCATTTTTTTGAAAAACCCCCACAACATTCGCTCAAGCCCCCGGCGGGCCCGCACAGCATCAAAGCGATGTGTCAGATGCAACTGCGGGAGTAGGTGCTGCGGCCGCTCAATGGGTCCCGCAACGAGCTGCGGAAAAAACATGACGTAGAGCGCATAGGTGAGGTAGTTTTTTTCAGCGCCATAGCGACCCTTGTAGACTTCTATGACATAGCTAAGGCTTTGAAATACATGGAAAGAGAGTCCAAGTGGTAGTGCTATTGAAAGCAGTGCGGGGGTGTAGTTGAAGTGCAAAAACTGTACAAGCGCCGCAACATTTGCGTTAAAAAAATTAAAATATTTGAAGAAAAAGAGTACGCCCACATTCGCACAAATACTCAGCACAAGAAATACCCATCGCAAGTGACCCTGTCGTTTCTCTATCGCTTGCCCCAAAAAGAAGTCGATCGTAATGAGCCCAAAAAGAATAAGGACAAATGCAGGCACAAACGCCATATAAAAATAGCAGCTCGCCAGCAAAAGCCACAGCACCCGAAAGCGCGCCGGTACAAGCCAGTACCCTAGAGCAACCACTGGGAAAAAGATGAGAAATGAAAATGAGTTAAACAGCATGCTACAGGTCGCTCAATGTCTGCCCCGGCACACGCACCGACTTGCCGCCCGCTTGAAGCTCACCAGCGAGGATTGCAAGCACCGTCTTTGCCACTTCCTCGGGTGTCGTTACATCTTCGGGAGCGCTTTTTTTGGTTAAAAGCTCAATGACTGCCTCGGGCATATCACCATTGAGCCCGCCAGGCATAAATGCAGGTGCCAGTGCGCACACTGAAAGATCCTGACACTCCGAGGTGAGTGTGCGCAGCATACCACGAAGCGCAGATTTAGCAGGCATATACGCACCGCTTGGTGCGTATGATGCTCCCGGCTCTATGGCGGTAGTGGTGATACCTATCAAATGTCCACCGGTTTTCACGAGAGGTACAAACGCTTTGAAAAAATTGAATGCACCGAGCGTTTGTGGCGCAAATTGATCAGCCACTTGTGTGGTACTTAGCGTAAGTAGTGGTTTGCGTATCAAAGGCGCGGCTGCCGCATGCAGAAGAGCCGCTACCGACGTGTGGCGTGCTTTCACAACCTCAGCAGCATGCTGCAGTGACTCTGCTGAGGAAAGATCTGCAGTAATATAGCTCGCTCCTGTGATAGGTGCACGAGCCTCACCCCGGCTAAGCACAATAGGCGCATATCCATGGTTCACGAGCGCTTGCGCGAGCGTGCTGCCAAGATATCCGGTGCCTCCGGTAAGTACTACTGCTTTAGTATCCTCGGGCGTACTCATGGCAACACTGTAACCAATACTTCTCCTTCGGCAAGGGTTACCCCTTCTCGCGTAATCGTGATAGCGATAGTAATGAGTTTGAGTGCATCACTGGTATGTGTAACCACACCTTTGACCATCACCACGTCGTCAATGTACGCAGGCTTCTTAAAGGTGAGTGATTCGCGCACCAACAGCGCCTTGGTGCCCGGCAGTTCCATGCCAATGAGCCGCGAGACGAGCGCCCCTAAATACATGCCGTGCACAACACGTTTACCAAATTGAGTTGTCGCTGCATACGAATCATCAACATGCAGTGGATTTTTATCCCCACTGAGTGCTGCGAACGAGGTGACCGCTTCTTCAGTTATAGTCGTGATAAACGATGCTTCGTCATTTTGCGCAATATCCCTATAGTCCAACGTCTTACTCATACTGCCACCCCTTTAGCACGCAGCGCTTCACGAATAGAACCCAATGTTGAAGCGCTCAAAACTTCATCCATACTTAGTGAGACATTAAACTCTTTTTCCACATCTGCAATAAACAAAAGATAATTCATAGAGTCCCAATCAGGGATATCTTTTGATGACATCTCGTCGCGCACCTCTGCTGCAGGAATATTAAATTTTTCGCTTACTAATTGCTCAAATGTTTTCATATAGTTGTATCCACGAGGGAGTAGTAATTTCTTCTGTTAGATCTCGAACATTGTTTGTAAAAAACTCGCTTACAAATTCCCGCGCAGGGGCGTTTTTTTGCGTTTCTTCTATCTCGACGCGCAGTCTCGCTGCTCCGGCAGTACGGGCATGCTTAGCTATAGTACCCACAAACGCATGCTCTACCCCGCGCCCAAACACTCGACAACTCATAAGGAGCGACTCGATGCGCCACTCTTCCCTGCCTATATGCACGAGCGCGTAGGCAATAACCCCATAGTCGCCAAATTGGTCTTCAAGCCGTGCGTAGTATACACGGTAGGAGGGGTCTGCAATGTACCGCATGATCTCCTCTTCACTCGTGGGGCGCTTGAGCGTATTAAACTGGTTAGTCTTTTCAGTAAGCTGCGCAAGGCGAGAGACACAGGAGGCATCATCAACAAAAACATGCAGCGCGAGCCCGAGGCTCTCTAAAAACTCTTCTTTCGTCGCGTGCCGCTTTTCTTCTTCGCGCCGCAGGCGCTCAGTCACATATAAATTGCCACGCATTTTATCTTCGTCGGTAATTACCGCTGCATCAAAATAATCAAGCGCGTGTAAAAATCGAGTGTACTCTTTTGGATCCGCAGGCAACTCTGGCACTTCAACTTCAGGCAACACCGCGCGCACCAGTGCACGATTCGTTGGATCATCATCAAGAAACACCATCGCATCGAGCCCAATGTTGAGCTCTTGTGCTAACTCGCGTAAGTTTTCGGCCTTGTCTTGCCAATTGATCCGATGCGCCGCAAAGTGGTGTTCTTTCAGGATCATATTAGGATGCGAGCGAATCACCTCCCACGCATCCTCAGGATTGTTGCGACTATTTATTGCCAGAATGATACCCCGGTCATAGTAGTCAAGAATCGCCTGTTGGAATGCGATAAAACTATTGCCAGGTGGCTGGAGTGACAGCGCGATTCCGTCTTTACCATCCTCGCCTACGATGCCACCCCACAGCGTATTGTCCAAATCTAAGACCAGGCACTTTTTCATACCCCCATACTAGCGAGAAGTGGTGGCCAGAGCAACGGCAGCAGCGAGAGTTGCCGTATGGGTGATAGAGATGGTCACAGGGAGTTTTTTCTTCTTGTGCCAAGCGTGTGGCTTCCCTTCTTTGTCGCGCCTAATTTCAACTTCTGCGAATGGATACTTCTGTACCCCGAGCGCTTTACTCACTGCCTCTTTTGCAGCAAAAGTGCCCGCCAAATGAGTGGCACGTTCTGTAAATTGATAGCAATAGAGAACCTCTTCTTTGGTAAACACTTTTTGCAAAAACGGATGCGCTGCGTTTTTAGTCATGGGCTTGAAGCGCGTCACCTCAACCAAATCGATACCCACTTCTTGTTTTTTAGCCATTGTCTTTCTCATCTATTTTCCCAGCGAATCCCGGAGTTGATCGTGCATTACTTTGCATAGCAATGCGTATCGAATCAAGAATAAGCGCATCACTAATATCCACCAAACAGCGGCGATACTCTACCCCGTCTTCAACCACGATACAGTCACCCGTAGTCCAACAGGTGCAGCGGGTGCTGTTAAGGAGCACGCGAGCATTGGGGTTGTAGAGCGGCATCCACATCGGGTCAGCACTGTGGCTGAGAATTATACTCTTTTGCTGCAGCACGCCTGCAATATGTGTGATACCGGTATCCACCCCCACGTAGAGTGCCGCGTGTTCAATTACATATCCAACTTCCAATAGTGGCTTATCAATAAAAAGTTCCACCTCGGGCACCGCGTGCCGCAGATCTTCTGCCGAGGCACGATCGTCTCGCGAACCGGTGAGCACGAGCGTATAGGTTGGATACAATCGTCGCAGCTCTTTGAGAAGTCCTATCATACGGCGCGGCGGCAAGCGGCGGATAACGCGGCTACCAAAAAAATGAATAGCGATGTACGAGCCGGGCGCATGCGACCAGCCGGCTGGCTTTTCTAGAGCAAGAGACACCTGTGGCGGTGTACCCAAGAGCGCTTGCGCTCGCTCGCCAAACAACGGCGGTAATAATTGGCGAAAGTTATCAATCGTACGCTCTGCGGGATTAAAAAAGAATACCTGATGGATCCACAGCTTCGACTCTTGTCCTGAATCACGATCATTAAACCCAATCACGCGGTTACCGGGACGCAATGCTAGCAAGGTGAAAAAAAGTTTGATACGTGCAGAGTACTTCCCCGCCACACCAAGCGCTAAAAAGTTGCACGGCCGTGCAAACATCGCTGCAAATACTTTTAATGACGCGAGTCCGGCTGGAATTTCTCGAATTTCTACCTGCGGATACGCACGCATAATATCGCGCATCATGCGCGCGTTGTTGCGCGCCAGCACAATGAACCGCGCTTGTGGGTCAAGCGAGAGAATATCGTCAAACAGCGCAGCGGTCATGATCGCATCACCAATAGGTCCAAACAGTACTGTTACATACACCTGTGGCCTTTCCATACTACTTTTGTGCTATCACCCATTGATAGTTAAGTCTCCCGCTTACAATCACAAGACGCGCAAGCAAGGTGCGCACTACTGAGCGCACCCACGAAGAGTGCATCTCCGCAGCAGCTACTGGTTCGTGACCAGCACCTGCTTGTTTCGTGGGGAGCTGCTTAGGGAATCGTAAAAATAAGCGGCGCAGAGATTCTCGTATTGGGAGGTGGTATTGGTCAAAATCACGGCGACCGTGCGCCACCACTCGAAACCCAACCTCATCTAATAATCTTGGTAAATTAGTATCGTTAAAATAAAAAAGGTGTTCTGGGTATATGAGCGCATCCTGATACTGTTTCGCTCGAAGAATTGGCGAGTCCATGGTCGGTGTCTCTAAAAGTATGCATCCGCCGAGCGGCAGCGCGTCAAAAAGCGTTTGTAGAGTCTGACGTGGGTTTGGCACATGTTCTATGACATGAAACAGAGTAAAGGATTGTATTCCTTCTTGCTGTACAACCCCAGCAGCATCAGCTTCGGTCGCACCAACAATACGCACACCGTGCGTCTGCGCTTCTGCGACATATTTTTTACCAGGCTCAATACCCACCCCGCTTCCCCCTGCTTCTTTGAGCGCTTCGAGAAATGTGCCCTCACCAGTTCCAAGATCACACACATGGACAATGGGCATATACCGCCGCATGAGCGCAATGCGGTCTTTACAATTACGCATCCGTGCACTGCGTCGCGCAGGTGTGGAGCCAGCATCAGCCTCGTCATAGTACGCAAGTGGCACATCAAAATCCTGCCGCCACAAAAGCCCACACGAGGAACAACGAAACAGCGGCAGATTATTGTATGTGACAGATTCGGGGTTGGGTGTGCGGCAGACGTGGCAGATCATACAAAGATAACACTACGATATAGGAAAAAACTCGCTATGGCGATAATGAGCGCCGTGAAAAAAGCGGAGAGCATGTACCACAAGTGGAGTAGGTCAGTGAAAAGATAGAGTAACCCCACGGTAGCAACAAGATTAACCATGGCCGCCAAAAAATAAAGAGCTACTTGAGTATGGGTGGCTCCGGTGTTTTGATCGAAGGTCCAAAATTTTTGTAGCATGAAACTCACAACAAATGCGACGATAAACGCCACGGTCGCCGAAGCAAGATAATAAATATGTGCGAATTCAGTCAGGGTATATAACACCGCAAAGTTAGCAACTGTTGAAAGCCCTCCAGCGATAAGAAACTTCACCATTTGGCGATGCTTCGGGCGCACAATACCGCGTGCACTTTGCGTGCGATCAAAAAAACGCATGATACTTTCTGCACGAGCGCTCCAGGTATACTGCGCAGCTTTTTCTCGAGCGTTTGCTGCGACCCTGGGCGCTCGCTCATCTTCAAGCGCTCGCCGTATCCCTGCCGCGAGCTGCTCAGGGTCATCAGCTGCAACAAAGTATGCACTCTCATCATCGAGCACTTCGCGCAGCGATGGTAAATCTGAAGCGACAATCGGTTGCCCCGAGGCCATGTAGGTGAAGAGTTTTAAGGGCGAGGTAAAGTACACTGACGTCTCGTCTTTTGCTGTATTGGGGAGCACAAGCACATCTGCTGCCACTTGGTTATGTGCCAACTCACTGTAAGGGCGGTACCCTAAAAATTGCACACTGGGATACACCGCCTGCAGTTTTTCTACCTGGTGCGGCTCGCCGCCGATAACAACTACGTGCACCTGTAATAGGAGTTTTGACGCTTCAAGCAATGTCTCAACACCCTTCCATCCATCAAGCCGACCAATATACATCGCTACTTTTGCGTCAGGTGGGATACTCAACCGCGCACGCGACTCAGTTTTTGATTGCGAATGTATGAAATCTTTTACATCAACCGCATCGTGCGCAACCAACACGTGCTCAGGCGCCACTCCTGCGGTAATGAGCATATCGGCGACTCCCTTTGTTATAGCGATGAACTGTGCATGGCGCGCGAGTAGTCGTACAAGAAAGCGCGGCTCACGACCATGCACCTCAAACAATAGTGGCGTGTTAGGTAGCAAGACAGAAAGTAAGAGCGCGAGCACACGGTCGCGCGTATACAAACCCTCTGCTCTTTGGAGTTTTGCATACCACGCAGCGCGCAACCCAAACAGTATGGTGGTCAGTAAAAAACCGGCACGACCAAACCGTACCAGATCAAGTACCCTGCAGTGCACTATTGAAAAGCGTTTTTCTACCGCGTAGTACTCAAACGCATCACCCTTAATAGGTGTCTCGCGCCCCGGTATAACAAGCTCCACCGCCACCCCCTCTTCCGCGAGAGCTTCGCACATTTTCATAATTTGAAGACCATGCGCTTTCTCGGTTGGCAGCCGAATCGCTGCAATATAGAAGATGCGCGGATGCATGAATGTAAGAATAACAGATTATGCGACCTCTTTTATATCACCCACCAGGTACGGCCGACGTCCCTGCGACTCGTAGTAGGTGCGCATGAGCATTTCAGCAATAACACCAAAGAGGATAAATTGAATACCGACTAATACAAAAAATATAGCGAGTACCGGGAGTGAGATAATAGGATTGGGGATACCGAAGATCCGCAGCGCCATCACCACGGCGCCGCATAAGAATCCCGCGAGAATACTCCACAAACCCCATCCCCCAAAAAAGTGCATCGGGCGATTCATATATTTGTACATAAATACAATAACTACGAGATCCAACAGTACGCGCAAAATACGCCCTGTGCCGTAGTTACTCTTACCATGCAGGCGCGGCTGGTAGGACACGGGCAGCTCTGTGACGCGCCCTCCTTGCCACGCTACATACGCGGGGATGAAGCGGTGCATCTGACCATACAGCTGTACCCCTTTGAGATACTCCGCGCGATAGGCCTTGAGTGTACAGCCATAGTCATGCAGTTTCGTGCCACTCATTTTTGAAATAAGCCAGTTAGCGGTGATTGAGGGGAGCTTGCGAGTGAGGAATGCGCCCTCCCAACGATTTTTGCGCCAGCCGGAGACCACATCAAACCCTTCCTCCATTTTCTTCAAAAGCTTCGGAATGTCACGCGGGTCATTCTCGAGGTCGGAGTCGAGCGTGACAATGATGGTACCAGTCGCTCGCTCAATGCCCGCAGCGAGTGCAGCCGTTTGGCCAAAGTTACGGCGCAGTTTAATCGCAGTGACGGGGCGACCATGCGCGAGCTCTAAAATTTTTTGGTAGGAGCCATCTTTTGAACCGTCGTCCACCATAATGACCTCATAGGGGGTGGTGAACTGCTGCAGCGCCTCAGCGAGACGCTCAAACAGCCCGGGCAAATTGAGCGCCTCGTTGTATATAGGAATGACAATAGATACCTTCTCTTCCACGCCACAGTTCTACCATACCTACAGGAAAAACGGTACACTCCAGAGTAATGTCACAAACAGGGCCCGCAAGATTGTTTGTAAAGCTCAGCCTTTTATTTGGGCCGTTTTTGCTTTTTGCTTTGGGGGTATTTTTGACCATTGAGTCCCCCGCTACCACCAAGCGCAACTATTTGGAGGACAAAATTGCGCGGCTCATCACGAACGCCCCTATGCGACCGAACATTATTGTTGCTGGCGACTCGCGCGCCGAACTGAATGTTATTCCCAGTGTTTTAGACAGTGAGCTTAATACTCACTCCGTAAACATCGCGGTTGGGGTGGGACTTTTATACCCCACCGTTGAAGCACTTCAAAAGGCTGGGGCACTTAATCACCACAGCCTCATCATCATCAGTGTTAGTAGCTACCAAATTAGCGATGGTTTTGTGCTGGATGCTGATCCTATCGATCTGGAAGTCATTGCACGTAAACCCTGGGGTCTGCAAAAAATAACCGATGCAAGAAATTATTTTGATAATCAGTATGACTACTACTTCAACCGCCTCAAAACGTTTTTGCGCCCCGATGTCTCTAATCCTGAACACATGAATAGCGATGTCCTTGCTGCCAAAGGGTATACCGAAAAGAAGGGGTTGTTTGTCGCAGCTCCAGGGCCCAACACGAGTGATGAGGTGTATCAAAACGTGAGCCACGGTGGGGTCAAGCAGCAGCGCTTTGAAGCGGCGCTCAAGATGCTTGGTGAAACGAACGACACTATTGTTATTATTGAGCCGCCCTACGCACCCTCAGCCTGGAAGGCATACGACGGTACCAATGCACAGCAAACTGAAGAGCAATTCGCCGCTAGTATCCAACAGACGATAGCCCCCTACCCCAACATGCACTTCATCAACTACACGCTCGCCTCCTCAACACTGCGCGATGAGCATTTTGCTGACCCCGTACACCTTAACAAAGTAGGAGCTGAGACATTCACCACACTGCTTGCACGAGACGTACACAATCTCATACCCAAAAAATAATTATGACGTTTGTTACCTATCAGTTTTACAGTTTTTTTATACTGACGACGCTTTTGTATTTTTCACTCCCGTTTAAATGGCGCCCATGGCTTATCCTGCTTGCCAGCTGTGCATTTTATGCGGCACTGATCCCTATCTATCTCCTCATCCTCCTCGTCCTCATCACCATCGACTACACGATTGCGCGGCTTATGGAGTATGCGAGTGATAAACAACGGTGGTATCTACTACTGATAAGCATCTTCTCTCTGTGCGGCATATTGTTTACCTTTAAATATTTCGACTTCTTCTCTACCAATATCCATACTGTGGCAGAGCTTTTAGGATGGCAGTACAGCCCTACCCTTTTAGCGCTGGCGTTACCGCTTGGTCTTTCATTCCATACCTTTCAAAGTCTCAGTTATGTAATCGAGGTGTATCGCCGCAAACAGGTACCCGAGAAAAACTTTTTTACCTATGCGCTCTATGTTATGTTCTACCCACAGCTGGTCGCGGGCCCTATTGAGCGGCCGCAACAACTCCTCCCGCAGCTGCATGGTCACCATACGTTTAATTATGAGCGAGTAAAACTGGGGCTCATTCGCATGACCTGGGGGCTCTTCAAAAAGACGGTGATTGCCGACCACCTAGGGCTCGCGGTTGACCAAGTGTTTGGCCACCCCGAGCTGCATCCCGGCGTCTCCCTTATGATGGCCGCCTCCTTCTTTACGCTACAGCTTTACTTTGATTTTTCAGGTTACTGCGATATCGCACTGGGCGCTGCACAGGTACTGGGCATCACGCTGGTTGAAAACTTTAAGCACCCGTTTGCCTCGCGCTCGATTGCGCAGTGGTGGCGTCGCTGGCATGTCTCACTTTCTAACTGGTTTCGCGATTATCTCTACTACCCACTCATCCTCTCCAAAAACATTACGCCGCTGCGTATCTATGGCGCTACGATGCTCACCTTCCTCATCATGGGACTCTGGCATGGCGCCAATTGGACGTATGTTATTTTAGGCGGTTTGCACGGCACGTACATTGTTGTTGGTTCACTGACACAGAAGTGGCGAGAAAAATTTAATGAGTGGAGCACTCTTTCGTCACATCCTACAGCACACCATGCGCTGCAGCTCGCGACAGTATTTGTGCTTGTCACTTTTAGTTTTATTTTCTTTCGTGCGCAAACGTTCGACCAAGCGCTCTATATTGTGACGCATCTTTTTGATGGGGTGTGGCAGGCATGGAATCCGCTCTACCTCAAAGCAACTCTTTTAAGCAACGGGCTCTTCCTGAAGGCAGCCGCCGCGCTCCCACTGGCACTCATTGTGTTGTGGGTAGAGTTGCGCTCAGGCGACGGTACCGTCGCCAACGTTATAACTCGCCAAGCGTGGTGGCTGCGCTGGGGCTCATACTACGCGCTCATAGCAATGCTGCTATTCTTTAACACGGGCGCAGCCCCCGGATTTATATACTTCCAATTTTAAGTATGTGCGGTATTGCAGGATACATAGGCGAAGGCTCAAAAGACATTCTCGAAGCGATGAGTGCAGCGATTGCCCACCGCGGACCTGATGCCTGTGGCGTGTGGCTCTCCGAAGGGACTCATGTCGGACTCGCACATCAGCGCCTCGCTATCATCGACCTCTCGCCCGGTGGCGCACAGCCGATGCTTAGCCACGACGGTCGGTATGTAATCGTCTTTAATGGCGAAATATATAATTTCAAAGAACTCAAAAAAGAATTATCTTCGTATCCATTCAAAAGCAATTCTGATACTGAAGTTATTTTGGCGGCGTATGCGACTTGGGGCACGAAGGCATTCGAGCGTCTGGGCGGCATGTTCGCGCTCGCCCTGTATGACACAAAGGAGCGCGAGCTCATCCTGGTGCGCGACCGCGCAGGCAAAAAGCCACTCTATTGGACTCAGCAAGGCGAGACAGTATTGTTTGGCTCAGAGCTCAAAGCGCTGCGTGCGCACCCTAAGCTGCAGGCAACTCTTAACACACGCGCTCTTGGTCACTACCTGGCGCGTGAGTATGTGCCGACACCGCACACCATATATGAAAACGTACACAAACTTCCTCCGGGTAGTTTCCTGCGTTTTAAAAATGGCAAAGCGGTTATCGAGACCTTCTGGCAGCCCTGTAGCACCAGTAGCATCGCGAGTGAGGCCGAAGCACTCAAAAAATTTGATGCACTCCTCGAACGAGCGACCCGTGAGCGCATGCTCGCAGATGTGCCACTAGGCGTCTTCCTCTCGGGTGGTATTGATAGCTCCACCGTCGCGTACTATGCAACGCGCGCAAGCACTACTCCCATTGAAACGTTCTCCATTGCGTTTCGCGAAAAAAGTTTTGATGAGTCTTCCTATGCTCGCGCCACCGCAAAGCACCTAGGAACACACCATCATGAGGCGGTATTGTCGGCCAATGACGCCCTAGCGCTCATTTCGGATTTGCCTGAGGTTTTTGACGAACCGGTTGCTGATGCGTCCGTGTTGCCTACACTCTTACTCTCGCGCTTTACTCGCGAGCGGGTAACAGTGGCCCTCGGTGGCGACGGAGCTGATGAGTTGTTACTTGGATACCCAACCTTCAAAGCAGAGCGGTACGCTCGGTTGTATAGCATAGCGCCCTCTTTTGTGCATCACACAGCAAAACAAGCAGCTAACCTTTTTCCTTCTTCAACCAATTACATGAGCCTTGGGTTTAAAGCACGAAAATTTACCCATGACTTCACACCTGACCCACTACAGCGACACCTACAGTGGCTCGGGGCTTTTCGTGAGAATGAATTAGCGGCGTTACTGACACCCGAAGTTGCAGCAGACACCCACAGCATCACCCACGAGCTCGCCACGCAGTGGCAACGCGAGTGCCTAGAGCTCAATGGTTTTAACTCGCTCTCACACCTCTACTTGCGCACCTACCTGCTTGACCAAGTGCTCGTTAAAGTTGATCGAGCGAGCATGCGCTACGCACTAGAGGTGCGTGCGCCATTCCTTTCACATGAGGTAATCGAATTCTTGCTCTCACTTCCGCCTAGCATGAAATACCACAGAGGCACGACCAAATACCTACTTAAAAAACTGATGCGTGGTCGCCTACCCGACGATGTTATTGATCGACCAAAACAGGGCTTTGCTGCGCCGGTGGCCTCGTGGCTACGATATGAGCTTAAAGACCTGCTCACCGACACTCTTGCGCCCGACCATCTCGCCTCAAATCTTTTCAATGCGCAAGAAGTACAAAAACTAGTGCGCCAACATGTAGATGGTACGCACAATCACGCAAAAAAGCTCTGGACGCTGCTAGTGTTTCAGCTATGGTACGACCGGTGGATGAAATAGCCGTTTGCTGTCATACTGTCTCGTATGGCATCTGAAGAAAGGTTCGGCTACGAGTGGGAGAAGTACGCGGACATGGACCCGATGTATGAAAAGCAGTTTCGCAACTGGACCAACCTCACGCCCGAGTCGGTGGCCGGCAAGGACATGCTCGACGCAGGCTGCGGCATGGGACGCAATAGCTATTGGCCGCTCTCGTGGGGGGCTAAAAGCGTCACGGGCATAGATAACGATGAACGCACGCTCGCTTCGGCACAAAAGACACTGGCAGAATTTCCAAACGCAACAGTGACGCGCTGTGATATTTCCAATATCCAGTGGGAAAATCAATTTGATATTGTGATGTGCATTGGCGTGCTCCACCACCTGCGCAACCCGGAGTTGGCGCTGAAAAATTTCTGCCGCGCACTGCGCCCCGAGGGAAAGATTGTCATTTGGGTGTACAGCTATGAAGGCAACGAGTGGATCGTGCGCTTTGTTGACCCTATTCGCAAAGCGATCACCTCAAAGCTCCCACTCCCGATCGTTCACTTTCTCGCCTACTTTTGTTCCATTCCGCTGTATCTTTTTGTCAAAATCTTCCGCGGCCCTTCGCCGTACCTTAAACAGCTTTCTACATTTCGTCTGTATCACATCAATAGCATCGTTTTTGATCAACTGATCCCTGCTGTTGCGAATTATTGGCGCCGTGATGAAGTATTTGCACTCGCCCAACATGCTGGGGTAAAAAACATCTCAGTTGAACCAACTAAAGAAGGAACCGGTTGGATCCTTACTGGGACAAAATAATGCGCGCAGTATCTAGACTCTCTAAAATTCATTGGCTCGCAATAGTGCTCGCTATGGTGGTGGGGGGTATTTGTATCGCACCATACGCCTACTTTGCGACACGACCAGCATATCAAGGAGTCATGCTCATGGGTCAGGATGCCGAGGAGCATTATGTCGCGCGTATCCATGAACTCTATGATGGCTACGGCACGACCGGTAACACCTATTTGCCGTTTAAAGACGAGCCCTACCTCATCCCACCTCTAGGAGAAATGATTGTTGGCGCGATGGGTATCATGCTATTTCTCAGCGCAGCACAAGCGACAGTTGTAGCAAAATTCATATTCCCGGTACTCGCCTTTTTGTGTATATACGCTGTCGGATATCTATTCACGCACAAGCGCTTTGCGGGGCTCTTGGGCGCTACACTCGCGATGCTTGGCAATGACTTTATGAGCTATCCGCGCAACGCGCTCTCACTGCTCGGGGGCACGAGCATGCAAGACGGTATCTACTGGGCTCGCCCAGTCAATCCTGAAGTGAGTGGCACAGTGCTTTTTCTAGCGCTCGCAATTTTGGCGCACGTGCTACAAAAAAAGACGATGTTTATGTGGGAGCTATGCGCTCTCACTCTTTTGTTTGGCCTTTCAATATACATTTCCCCTTACACCTGGTCGTTCTTAGGCATACTGCTTCTACTCGTCTTTGGATGGGCGCTGTGGCAAAAAAATACCCCCTTGGCGAAGCGTGTGTTCGCGGTGGGTGGCATTGGTGGCCTTATTGGTGTCCCCTTTATTTTCAATTACCTCCATGCTACGCAGGCACCTGGCTATGCCGCTGCAGCACTCCACCAAGGTGCGCTTTCGAGCCACCAGCCTGTCTTTGGTATATGGGTCGCACTTCTCATCATCCTTCCCCTCGTGTGGAGCCCTAAACAACTGTGGCCCGCGCGGCTATTATTTGTACTAAGCGGCGCAGGATTACTCCTGCTCCTTAATCAGCAAGTACTCACCGGGGTGTATCTTCAGCCGGGGCATTACCACTGGTATGTCACCAAACCACTAGTCGGATTATTGCTCGGTATCTGGGGGGTAACACTGCTTGACCTCTTTGTGCCAAAAAAGCTGTGGCGACAGGTTGTTGTTGGTGCTGTCATATGTTTTCTCCTCTATGGCGCCGCGCTCGCCCAGGTGAATTTTTATCACAAGCACGCACCGAGTGCTTTTGCCGCGCAAGCATATGCTCCCCTTTTTACCTATCTGCGCACTCAGAATCAGCAGGTCATATACGCGAACGAAGACATCGCAACCTATGTGCCAGTGCAAACAAACAGTGACGCACCCACCAGTGAGTACGCCAACATGTACCTCGCGCCCGTTGGGTATTTCGATCAGCTCCAGGCGATACAAAAAGATCCTCTGCACGCGAATGCTGCACAATTGCAAAAACTCGGCATTACCCTCGTCGTTGTTGATGTAGAAAACGATACGTGGCGCATACCGGGCGCAGTATTTGTCACCACTATCGCGAATCGCTTTGTGGTGTACCGGATGCCACCTTCCGCGCAATAACCGCAACACTCGTACCCCACGGTAAACTCCAAGTGGGGATCAGTGTCGCTTCAAGCGTGAGAATAGCATCAAGCGTCGCATTGATAGGTGTGCTGGGTGACAAACTCTCACCACCCGCTTTGCCAATCAGACGCATGAGCAGTGCTACAGGGAACAGCAAAAAATTCCAATACGTTGTGCGCACCACTTCAAAACCCGCGTCTCTTAATGCGTTGGTTATTGTCTTTTTGGTGTAGCGTCGGTAATGCTGATGCTGCGCATCATGCTTGCTCCACAAGAACCTAAACGCAGGCACCGACACGGCGATAGTGCCGCCCTCTTGCATACGTGCGTGTATTTTTTTAAGCCATGCCACATCGTCCTCAAGGTGCTCGATAACATCAAATGCGCCCACAAGTGCATACGGCCCTTGTAGCTCTTCCCATTGTGCTGTGGCGACTGCATACCCACGCTCTTTGCAGCCCGCGAGCGCCTCACCATCCATTTCAAATGCATCAACCACACCGCAGTACTGCCTGAGCATTTCATAACACGCACCAAACCCTGCGCCAAAATCAAGCGCACGCCCCGTAACCGCGGGTACGCCCACAAGCAGGTGTTCGATACTTCGGCGCCGAGCGCGATACCACCAAGTATGTTCAGCTTGCACCAAAAATGTATAGGCTTTGCGTTCCATAGTTACTGTGAAATGCGTCGCCGTATGCGCACGAAAGCCACAAGCGCTTTGAGACCATCGCGCACCACACTAAGCTTACTCTTTCGATCAGGATAAAATTGCTCCACCCACTCTATTGGAACTTCAACTATGCGCAGCCCGCGCTTCTGCGAGAGCGAGAGCCACTCCATATCTAAAAACCACCCTGTCTCTTGGCAAAGCCGCAACACATCACGACCCTCTGCGTTGGTGAGCTTTAAGCCACACGAAACATCTTCTACTTGTACACCCACCAAGACACTACGCAAGTAATTAAACACTTCGGACGAAAATGTGCGCAGGCCCGTACGAGAGACAGTGGCGCCCCGCATCAATCGAGAACCAACAGCGATGTCGTTGCCCGCTAGTATCGCGTGAAGGAGCTGTGCTAAACAGGCGGGGCTTGCAGAGAGGTCAGCATCTATGTACCCAAATAAATCAGCCTTTGATGCGAGAGCAGCCGCATGTATCGCCGCCCCCTTACCTTTTTTAGATACAAAGAGCACTTCAACATCCGGCAGTGCGAGTGCGCGTACTATGTCACCCGTCCCATCACTAGAGGCATTATCCACCACCATGAGCCGCCAGGACACACCCGGCAATTGAGGAAGCGCCGAGCGGATAGTTGATACCGAGTGAGCGATAATGGGCGCCTCGTTGTAGGCTGGTATACAAAGGTCGATTTTCATAAAAGCTAACGGTACGGTAGTATGCTCGCATACACCTTAGCATGAATTTGTATACGCGGCTCATGACAACTCTCAAAAACCATTGGCTGGCACTGGTGCTTGCCGGGAGCATTGGCCTTTTGGTCATAGCGCCGTGGGCCTATTTTGCACTCCACGAACCTTCCTACCAAGGCATTGCGCTGTATGGTGAAGCGTCAGAGGAGTATTACACTGCACGCATTCATGAGATCTATGAGGGCGATCCGCTTATACGAAATCTGTATCTTCCCTTTAAAGATGTGCCATATATTCAAACAGCACTGGGGGAAGACATCGTTGCGTATGGCGGCATGTTCTTTGGTCTTACGCCAGCAGGAGCCATTGTTGCATCAAAATTCTTCTTTCCGTTTCTTGCAACACTCATCATCTATGCATTGGTGTACCAGGTGACTCGCGCGCGCAGCATCGCCCTTCTTGGGAGCGCGATGACTATTCTTGGGCTTGGCATCCTCAGCAATCCAACATATCTTTTGCAGTTTATACAGGGCGTGAGTGTTGAAGATGGGCTTTTTTGGGGGCGCCCGATTAATCCTGAAGTGAGTGGGGTATTTCTTTTTGTGATACTTACCTTGCTGTTCTGTGTGTACTATCGCAGCGTACGGCTGCGCGTGTGGCATATGCTGGCGCTTGGACTCCTCATAGGTGCGACACTCTATGTATCGGTCTTTACCTGGGCATTTGTTGGAGTTTTTCTTGCCACACTATGTGGGTACGCGCTCATACGAAAACAGTGGTACCGAGCACTGCACCTCTTTGGCAGTGGTTCTATAGCACTATTGGTTGCGATACCGTTTGGTATCAACATGCTCCACGCGCACACCTTTGCCCGCTACGCGAATGTCGCGATGCAGCAAGGTCTCGCACCCCTTCACACCCCAGAGGTAGGCATATGGCTCATACTCTTACCCCTACTACCCGCCGTGTGGTGGCCCAAACCCTACAAGGATAGTCGCTCATTTTTTATCCTTGCAGGTCTCTCGCTCATCATCACTTCTAACCAACAGATTGTGAGTGGCATGTACGAGCAGCCATGGCATTTTCATTCGTATATAACGAAGCCACTCATGCTTACCATGCTCGCGATATATGTGGGTTTTTGGTTGGAGCGTATCAAAAACAAGTGGGTGCGCCTTGAGTTATTTGCGACAGCCTGCGTTGGGTTACTACTGTATGGCGCGCTCGCACAAGTGCATTTTTATCAACAGCACGTTCAATTCTCGCGCGACAAACAAGCGTACGCGCCCGTCTTTACGTATCTTAATAACCACCCCAAACAAGTGGTGTTCACTAGCTGCGAAGATGTCTATTCCTGCTACTTCTCTGACTATATTGCGCAGTATACAAACGCTGATGCGCCACACAGCAAATACTCAGGCCTTGCACTTTCTCCCGCAGGCTATTTTGAAGAGCTCGTCTTTTTACACTATCGCCTGTTGAATATCGCGCCAAAAGACATACTCGCCACTATGCAAAACGAAAGAGAGAGCGTGCTGCAGCGACTCTATGGTGAGTACTACTACTTCCACGCGGGCACTACAACAGCCGTACCTGCTGATATACTCGATCAACTCGCTGCGCAGTATAAAACGTATGCCAACACTTCCATTCCGGACATGATGCGTGATTTACATATCACTATGCTTATCCATGACAACAAGACAGCCCCCTGGCTCGCCGATCTTTCAGGTCTTCAAAAGGAAGTGATCGCTGGGCGATTTACACTGTACTACTAAGCGCGGTACAGCTCTTCGTACACTCTGGCCATACGCTCTGCACTAAACTCTGCGACCAGACGCGCGTATCCCTTTTCTCCCATAGCGTGCGCTTTTGCATCATCTATCAGTAGTTCAGCAACGCGTTCACTAAATTGTATGCTGTTGCGCGGGTCGACTATATACCCTGTCTCTTTATCAACGACTATTTCAGGTGCGCCACCAAAACGAGTAGCGACTACTGGCTTATGTGCGCTCATCGCTTCAAGATTCACGAGCCCAAACACATCAAACCCAATGGAGGGGAAGAGCACCACATCGCTTGCTCCATATGCAGCGCGCATGTCTTCAGGCGAGAGCCAGCCGGTATACACGACACCGTCACGCGAATTATCAGCAACACCAGCGATGAGCAACACCACCTCTGGTATCATCATGCGCAGCTGCGTATACATGTCCAGCACCTGTTCACTCCCCTTCAACTTGTTTGATACACCACCAACAAAAAGCACAACCTTTTTACCTTCAAGCCGGTGTGTAGTTTTAAACTGCTCTATCGTACTTTGCGAAACTTCCTGTAGGGGTTCTATACCGTTATAGACAACAGTAGTCCTAAACCCATTCGCTGCGAGCGCTTTCGCCTGCTCGTGACTCACCGCGATTGTGGGCACACCACGCAAACACCATGTAATACCAAGCGTACGCAGTGGGTTATAACGTTTTTTAAACCGCCTCAACAGAGTCCACCAATGCACCTCGTATGAGCCCTCAAGATGCTCGAAAAACGAGCCGTAATGAAAGAGCATCACGTCGTGCGCCGTGAGGAGTATTTTTTTGCAGTACGTACGCGCGACGCGCAGCGACCAATACGAAAGATGGTAGTGGATATTGTGCGCATGAACCACATCAGGCCGAAGCTCTTGGAGTAGTTTTTTTACCTGCTGTACGGTACTCCAGTTGTAGAGGCTGCGGTAGCCGCGCCAGCGCTCATGATAGTCGCTATATATTCGATACACCCGCACCCCTTGCCACTCATGCCACCCCTCGTTCGCTGTATCCTGTGTGGCAGCAATAACACTGACCTCGTGTCCGTTTTTTATGAGAGCTTTGGCGAGCGTGCCCACTAATACCCCCGCCCCACCTTTGCTTTCTGGTGGAAAATCATCTTGGAGTAATACTATTTTCATAACTGCAATTGATCTAGCAGTGCATCCGCCGCCTCTATAATTTCCTGCGCAGTGATACTTTCAGTTTGGCGACGTGCCTCAGTTGGATCTTTAGGATACGGGTTCATGACATAGAGCTCTGGTTTTGTGCGCTTCGGCACTACGACCACGTGTTTCTCTCCGATGGGCGGCTGCTCACGCTCATCCACCGGCCCCACAATATCTATGGTGGGCACTCCAAATGCCTCCGCGATATATATAGGGCCAGTATCCACACTTATAAATAAAGAAAGGTGTTGCATAAGGGCCTTAAGCTCATCTATAGATATTTTGTCAGCGAGGTTCAACACTTTGGTTTCAGGCTTAAGCTCTGCAAGCATCGCTGCGACCTCTTTAGCATCATTCTTCCCTCCTAACACTACGATGACAAAACCGCGCCCTGCAAGATGATTCGCTACAGCTGCAAATCGCTCTGGCGGCCACTGCTTTATGCGATTCCCCGCCGCTGGAGATATACCTACCAAACGTGCCGATGCGTGCGGCCCAATATACTCTTCTACCTGTGCAGCAGCTTGGGCAGTGTAAGCCAAATGCTTCGTGGTGTCTTCTGCCGCAATACCAATTGGCTCGAGTGCCTTGAGATACTCTCGAGGCGCATACTGACCCATACGGTGCTCAACCTGCACACCAAGGTGTGCGAGCAGTTTATACAACCGGCTTTCCATGCTTACGCCTCCTACCACGCGTGGCGCTACTATCGTGCGGATGTTTGCAAGATACAAAAGCGCGAAGGCACGCAAGCTGGGGCTCGCGATAACTGCAGCGTCGGGTTTTTCCTTTTTTAGTTCAGTGAGTGCCTCTGTACTATCTGTGCCACAGACAATATAACGATCGACGTCCGTATTACCTGCGAGCACCTCACCCCCAACCTTGTCTCCAACAACTATGATGCGAGTAGTGGGGTCGTGTTTTTTTATTGCCCTGAACATCGGCGTCGTACAGACCATATCACCCAGCTTTCCAAACTGCACAATGACGATTGATTTTGGAGTGACTTTTTTTATAGCAGCGCCATGCAAAAGCCACAGCCAGAAGCAGCGCAGCGCGAGCGAAAAACTGTTTAAGCGAGCTTGCATGTTATTTGAAAAAATTTTGATGCCATTGTGCCCACACCAAGAGAGCATACTTAGTTTGTGGATGCTCCAAGGCCGTATCAACATTGAGAGGCACGAATTCAGAGTGCGCTTTTGCATACGCTCGTGCATTCTCAAAAAGTTCTGGTTCTAAACCTTCAATCATGTTGAGTGGGAAACTAAACCCTTGCTTTGGTCGCTCAATTAGATTTTCAGGCAAATGTTTGCGGAGCATATGTTTGAGCATCTCTTTGCCTGTGGCACTCTTGCCCATACGTTCTTCGACAGGAATCTGTCGCACAGTGTTAAAGAAATACCGATCCAAAAATGGCACGCGCCCTTCGAGTCCATGTTGCATCCCCGCCCTATCTATCTTGAACAAAAGGTCATCAGGAAGATACATGACCTGATCGATATCAAGCGCATGAGTATCGTGCGCTCTACTAATAATATCTTGTTTAAAATGTGCATCTATGAGTTGAGTTTTCTGTAACGGTATAAGTCCTTCATCGATGCGCATAAATTCTATATACGCCGCAAACAGATCTCTATTTATTTTTGATTCCACCCCTCTTCGTACTCGGGTAGCAAGTTGCTGTACAAGCTTTTGAGAAATGAAACGGCGCCCCGCAAGAGTATGCGGTAAATGTTTATGTCGATGATAGCCGCCAAAAAATTCATCACCGCCCTCACCCGATAACACTACTTTATGCGTCTTGGCGACTGCGCCTGAGAGAAATTCGGTCGGTACATACGAGGTGTCGGCAAACGGCTCATCAAGAGTTTTAAGCGCTTTGTGCATCGAGGCAAGCGCCTCTCTTTCACCAAACTCAACATTCGTCAGTTTTACTCCAAGCTCTTTAGCTATCGCTTGTGCATACTCATTGTCCAAACGATTCGGTATATGGAGGAAAAACGGTTCTGGGTTATACCCTAATTCGCGCGATTTAGAGAGTAGTAGCGTTGAGTCGATCCCGCCCGAGAAAAAGAGGCACACGGGCACGTCGGCTATATAGTGTGCTCGAATAGAATCTTCAAGCGCTTTTTCTACTCGCTCTTGTGCTGTAGCGCCTTCATACTGCACATCGGTAAGATACGGGCGCACGGGGTCAATACTTTTGCGCATACCGTGCTCTAGATCGTATATACGAATTTCTCCCGGAAGCATTTTTTGCACTTCAGTAAACGGTGTGTGAGGCGCAGGAATATACCCAAGCAAAAAGTAGAGGTGGTGGGCAAACGTATCTTCTGTGCGCCCGTATTTTTTTAACACCGGGGACAGCGCTCGTAATTCTGATGAGAACGCGATTTCTTTTTTACCACTCACCTCTTTTTCAAATACATAGAGCGGCTTGATACCAAACGGATCGCGTGAAAGCACCAACTCATGCGTCTTGGTGTTATAGAGAGCGAGCGCCCACATGCCCCGCATTTTGTACAAGAAGTTGCTCCCCTCTTGCCTATATCCTGCGGCAATAACTTCAGTGTCTGAACCACTGACAAATTGCTGACCCTTTGCTTCAAGATCTTTTCGCAGCTCTTTGAAGTTATATACTTCGCCATTAAAAATAATTTCTACATCGCCCACCCGCATAGGTTGGTGACCCTTGGGGCTCAAATCTTGAATAGCGAGCCGCAGGTGTCCAAGCGAAATATATTCATCAGTAAAAGTCCCGCGGTCATCTGGGCCCCGGTGCGATTGGCACGCGTTTAAGTCTTCAATAGCTACTCCTTTGAGGGTTGTTCCGGCGATGCCACACATGTCACTACTGTATCAAAAAAGTGTTTAAAAAACGCGTCGACAGAGAGGTACTGTACAAACGTCTCTCGAGCGAGCCTTTGACGCTCCTGCCACCCTTCCTCATCCAGTCCTTTATAAAACTCGGCTATGAAGCGCGGAGTTTCATCCACCCGCTCCATGGGTACGCGCACCATGATCTTGCTGTAATCGATTGTATCCTCAAGGGGGAGCACGATATCGGTGTCGACAACCACAGGGATGCGCCCCATAGAGAGCGCTTCGAGGAAACGGTTGGAGTAGTTACCATCGCCTTTGGGAGCGAGTACAAAGTCTGCATCTTTAATGCTTGCGATAAAATCTTCGCGCGCTTGCTCAGGAGAAACTTCGATGGTTCTGAGCGCCCCAGAGAAGGTTCGTCGCACGATAAAAAGCGTTTTGACGAGCGTCGAGCGCTCGCAAGCTCGCATCATCCATTGGCGCCAAAAAATTCCCCGAATTCGGGCTCGCTCTTTTGGCTTCAAAATACCAACAGCTTCATATTTTAATCGTCGCACCCACGAAGCTGTGCGCTCACGGGTAGAGTTAAATGCCGCGCGCCCACAAAACGACACCGTAGGGATTTCTTGCTTTGCTCGTAGCTCAAAATGCTCTGCACCCAAGTCTTCAGTAAGCGTCGGCATCACTACATCCTGTGACCCTATACCCGAGCGATATGTAGAGAGTCGCAACACCTTCGCCCGTGCATCGAATTGCAGTGTATCTGTAAAATCCCCACAAGAAAAAAGAAATAACGGTATGGCATACTGCTCAGCAAGATCAGCATACCGAGCAATATATGCTTCCACTTCTGGAGTTATTCGTAAAAAATTGTTGGGTAACAGTATTGCTCGCGCCTGCTCTGGCGACACCCATGCAACATGCTGGTCAATAAAATCCAGTGAAACATTTTCCTTAAAAAGAATTTTTGCATGCATAGCGTCTGGAAAACGCATGCGCATGCCGTCAAATATTTCATACGACACTAAAGGATCGGGGCAATATACCGGCATACAGCAGACGCCTAGAGATTCCGCAGAAGCGTGAGACATTCTGAAGCAGCGAGGGGCCATGAAAATTTTTTAGCACGTTCGTACCCTTTGCCTATAAGATCTGCACGAACTGCATCATCAAAAAGAATTTTTTCCATAGCATCGCTTATCTCAGCAACATTAAATGGATCAACCAAAAGTGCTGCATCGCCTGCAACCTCTGCCATAGATGAAATTTTTGAGGTAAGCACCGGCACCCCAAGACTCATAGCTTCCACTGGAGGCATACCAAACCCCTCATTAATTGAAGGGAAAACAAACCCAGCCGCATGCTTATATAACGCATACAATTTTTCGCTCGAAACATACCCTACAAAGAAAACATCTTGAGCGAAACCCGCTTCTTCTAAAGCTTGGAGCATGGCTGCGTGATATTCTCCCCCATAATCTCCAGCGATTATCAATTTTATCTCACTTGGTCTACGCTGTTTGAGGGCTATAAAAGCTGCCACAATACCGTGCACATTTTTTCTATACTTTACTTTTCCTGCAAAGAAAAAATAGGGCTGCATACTCGCATCAATTGGCGGCGCGCTTTCTGCAAATCGGCCAAGATCTTGAAACCCATCATAAATAACTTGCACCTTCTCCTCGGGCACACGATAGAACCGCAAAATGTCTCGCTTGGTAGAGTTGGATGCGGCTATGATTTTACTCGCTCGGGCAATACATACCGGCATTAAAATTTTGTCTCGCAAAAATGAGCGTGTTCTGTCTCGCAAACCTTTTGGCTTAATATTTTGGCTTGCGAGCTCTTGGCACACCAGGACTGCTTTCACGCGTTTTGGGAGCCACAATGGCAGTAGTGGAGCAATAAAAAGGAGCGTATCAACATCGTCTTTTAGACGCAGAAAATAAAAAAATTGCCTCACAAAACCCTTAGGCATGAGAGTGTTGGTATACTTTCCTGGCAGGAAATTCCTATTAACCGGTCGTGAAGAATAGACGACAAGTTCGTCGCCATTCGCTTGCTCGGCAATATTTTTTATAAACTCTAACACTACATACCCCATTCCTGAGGCATGCGATTCTTCATATGGTTCTGCAACAAATCCTATTTTCATATATGCGTTTATACGTACTGTCGAAGTAATTCTTGGTTTTCTTTGATCCACGAAAACATGTCGTCAAACCCTTCTTCAAAAGGTGTACTCGGGCTCCAGTGTAGCTTTTCTTGAGCTTTACGCACATCAGATACATATACCTTCTGGTCACCCGGACGCCAATCACTATGTGTATAGGCAACCTTCTTCCCGAGCCGTTGCTCCAAAAAAGTAATGAATTCTAAAAGCGATAGTGTGTGCAAAGGCCCTCCTCCTAGATTAAAAATTTCACTACTACTTACCCCAGGATTCTCTAGAGCCGCTTCCATAGCAGCAATAAGATCCGACACAAAAAGTATGTCACGAACCTGCTTACCGTCACCAAAAATAGTGATTGGTTTGTCAAAGAAAGCAAGCATAGTAAGAAACGCCACCCAGCCTTGGTCGACTATGCCAAATTGATTTCTTCCATATATGCACGACTGACGAAACACTGTAGTGGGAAAATTATAGATACGGGCATAATCGCGTACATACTGATCTGCGCTTCCTTTCGAACAGCCGTATGGAGAATGAAAATCGAGCGGGAGCGATTCTGGCACACCATACAGTAGTTCTGTATACGCATACCGTGTATCCTGCTGTGTAATTTTCACCTGTTCCATCCCCCCGTAGACCTTATTTGTTGAGGTAAATAACACATGTGGTTGTTTTTTTGCGAGCCGGGCTGCCTCCAACACATTGAGGGTGCCTAGTGCGTTGGACTGAAAATCAAACAGTGGGTCAGCGACTGAAGAAGTGACTGCCACTTGTGCAGCAGCGTGTATGATGGCATCAAACCCTTGTTCATCTACAATTTTTGCCAATTCCTGTCCTCCTGTGGCAACATCAAGTGGCGGGAGAATTTTGACTGATGTTTTTTCAAGCAACGCTTTATTTACTTCTGATCCTTTGCGAGAAAAATTATCAACCACCACCACTTCGTGGCCATGCGCAGAGAAATAAAGCGCGGCATTAGTACCGATAAATCCGCAACCTCCAGTAATAAGTATTTTTTTCTTCATCGATAGAGATAGTAGCAAAACAATTGAGGTTGAGCTACTGGGCAAGATTCACAAGAATCTTAGGGATGAGTCCTTCGAGCGAATGCTCGGCTACCACTTTATTGCGTAGCGTCGCCACTATTGCAGGCCGGTCAGGCCGACTCAGGAATTTTTGAAGCATATCAGCGGCCATAGTAGCGTCCCCTGGTACATATAACCCATGAGGGCCCAATAAAGGTTCAAATTGCGGATTAGTTGCAATGAGAGGCACCCCACTGGCGAGCGCCTCAAGCCCCGCTTTGTCCATATTGCCTGTGCCGCCAAAATTAAAAGCGACATCCTGTGTACGCAAGAGTGCTGGTAATTCAGAGTGCCTGAGCGCTCCTATCAGACGAACATGCTCTTTGTAGGGACGCTCTGCTATAGCTTGCTTGAGCTCTTTTTTGTATGCCTCTTCCGCGGGGGTTGTAGCGTCGCCCACTATAGTGAGCACGAATCGCTCATCTCGCTGATGAAGTATATCGAGCGTCTGCAACATCTCGATGAGATGCTTGCTCGCAGCGATGCGACCCACGGTAACAATCCGCAGCTGCGTACTTTCAGTATGGATATCTGGCTTGAATAACTCAGTATCAATACCATGCCCGAGCACACAGAGCTTTGGTGTGGCGATTCGAAAACTATCCTGCGACACCGTAAATATCCGGTCTATATACGACACAGCAAAACGCAGCTTACGGGTAACACTTTTATGGGCATACCACAGTCCGACCTTTTTGTGCCAACGTTTCCAAAAGCGACCACCCAACACGACATACTCAGCATTCATATGCACCAACACCGCGTCATATCGCTCGCGGTAATCCCATATATAGCGCATGAAGCGGTACACGCGCGTCAGTCGCCAGGTGCTCTGCTCTTTACCTAGCGAGAGCACACGCACATTACCTGGCAGCGTGTGCGAACCTTCGCGCAAACAGATGACGATCACTTCATCACAATGGCGTGCAAATTCCTCTATCCATCGGTGGAAAAAGCCGAGGTTTGAGTCCTCTGTGTCGACCACTTGGGTACAGATCAGGAGTCGCATATTATGCCTTAACCCTACTTGAGAGAAGGCTTTCGCGCCAGAGGAGTGCCCACTCTTTAGCTGTTGGTAAGTGCAAAAGGAGAGTCCCTGCACGATGATGCTGCAAAACATCAACAACCGCATCAGCGAGCTTGCTGCGCTCTACCACTATAGCGCCCGCCTCGCGCGCCACCCCCACATCAGGCGCGACCACGGGAACCCCGGCCGCGAGCGCCTCGACAATACTTGCGCCCCAACTTTCATACCAGGAGGTACACAAAACCACATCAGCTGTTTCAAAATATGGAAGTGGACTTTGCCAACCCAATAGTTGGATACTGGGTATACCAGCTGCCTTTTGCCGAACAGTCTCGATCATAGTGCCATCGCCCAACAGCATGAGGCGCGCATCTATATTCTTAGCCCGTACTGCCATAAGCACATCAATTGCAGCAAGGGGATTTTTTTCTTCCTCAAAACGCCCTATCCAGAGGATGGTTGGTTGTGACTGTAGGCGTCTCGTGATTGCTCCTATCTTCGTTATTTCTACATACACGGGGAGTATGGTGATAGGCGCCTTCGCGCCCAAATCTTCAACCTGTTTTTTTATTTTCTCTGAAACCACTCGAATAGTATCAGCGCGGCGTAGTACTATTCGCGCGATTATGTGCTTGATAAGCGACTGTCCCATAATGTCTGCGTGTACCTGTACATTCAACTGCGCACCGAGGCGCTTGGCGACGCGCGATGCAAAGAGGCCGCGCCAAAATGGATCTTGCACCGTTACTACATCAAAAGGTCCCTCAGGAACAGGTGGTTTGGTGTTCTCTTTTCCCCAGTACACCACCGCGAACGCATCTGCCCAGCCCGCCTGGAGGTCATAGCGTGGGTTGCCGGGCACAAACTTTTTATCGCCCGTGATTACTAAAACTTTCATAGCGTTTGTAAGAGGGTTACTATTTTTTGAATCGTTGCTTCGACCGTAAACGCTTGTGCGCGCTCACGAGCACTTTGCGCCCGCTTCGCTGCTTCTTGTGGATTTTCTTGCACCGCATGCACTGCGCGGGTAAGTGCCTCCTTATCCCCTGCGGGGATAAGTAACCCGTCGATAGAGTCGCGTATAAGCTCAGGATTACCACCCACGCTTGTTGCAATCACTGGTGTCCCTAAAAGCATCGCCTCAACGAGTGCGTGTGAAAGCCCTTCATAGGTCGAGTTAAGCACATACACATCAGCAGCCTTCACCCAGGAGAGCGCCTCAGCGCGCGGTAATCCACTCGCTAAAAAGAATTGCCACCCTGGCACCTGGGTTACCACCTGTTCGATCACGTCAAAATGCTTCCAGGGAACCCTGCGTCCTGAACTTACTACCAAAAACGGTGCTGATCTCTTGTGGGGTATAACCTGTTCTGGTAGCGTGACGCTACTGTATATTGTAACCACCTTTTCTTGCTGCACCGATAGCCAGTTGCGCACGATGCGTGCCATATACTCGCTCGGGACTACCACACTGCTCGCTTGGTGCACCACGCGTCTTTCTATAGCGCGCAACACTTCCACTCGCCAGCCATACGTTTTTGTTTGGAATTGATCTAATTCATCTTCAACACCCCACCGCTGTCTACCCTGCTCCCACGCATAATCTCCCGGCACCCGTACCACAAGCTTCTTGTGCGCGAGGCGCGCAGCAATACTCGCCGGCAACCCAACACTCACCACATCTTGCGCGTACACCACATCAACGCGACTCGCAAGACGCAAACATTTCCAAAAATAAGCGACATGTCGAATACCCAGTGGTAAAGCACGGACGCTGCTAAATGGCAGTACGATCACCTCAATCCCGTGCGTAGGCAGCTCGTCTTCCAGCTGCTTCGTATAGGTTGCCGGCCCACCTACTTCAGGCGGGTAGAGTCCTGTCGCGAGCAATACTTTCATATCTTTGTATTGTAAACCAGTGGATCAAATACTTTTGTTTGCATATCTTTTGCGATGGTTGCCCAATCATATCTCTGTGCGACCATCCGCTTCGCATTTTCTACTACTCTTGCAACCGAATCGGGGTTATTGAGAATATATTCGACCTGTTTAGCAATTTGCGCAGGCGAGTCTACGTCAATTGCAAAGCCCGTTGGTTCTTTATCAGGATTGCGTGTTGAGTCAAACAGGAAGTCACTGATACCGCCGACTTGCGTTGCGATAACTGGTAGACCCGCTGCCATTGCCTCAATAAATGAATTACCCATACCTTCTGAACGACTCGGTCGCACAAAAATGTTTGAGGCGCGAAGTGCGTATGCTACAGCGGTGTTTTTAATCTCTCCACAAAAATGCACTCGGTCTTGCAGCCCCAACGTATGCACCAGATCTCGTAACTCTTTTTCTTTTTCGCCTTTCCCAAAAATAGCAAAGTGTACTTCGTCTGGCAGCAAAGCAACCGCCTTAATAACAGTATCTATGGCATTTTTATGCACAAGACGAGAGGTGGTAACAAGCATAGTTGTGTCCTGTTCCACTTCTATGTTGTGTTGTTTCCAATAATTCTTTCGATTCTGTTCCTGCTCACCCAAATGTGAAAACCATGTAGTGTCGTATCCATTCGGAATCACGAGTGGTTCTTTTTTGTATCCCAGACGTTTTGCCCAACCACTCAAATGGGTTGAAATAGTGGTGACCAAATGCGCGTGCCTAAAGCCATACCGTAGCAGTGGCACAAACGGTTTGATATACCAACGCTCAAATACATATTCAAATGGATCGCCATCTTGCAGCGTCACCGCATACGGCACACGCAAACCAACTAGGCGGGCGACGAGGGTTGGCAATAGCATGAAGGTCATCATCGCCCAAACGGCATCAAACTTTTTTTGGCGATGTAACTGTACTGCTTTGAGCGCTCCTTCTATAACAAAGAATATTTTAGATAGATATCCAAAAGTACCCATACCAAACACTGCCGGTACCCGATATACGTGAACTTTTTCGAGAGTCTCTTCCTTTGAGTCTGTAGGTGAAAAGCGCAAAGTCACCAGGTGAAACTCTATATCTGGAATACGATCAGTGATTTCTTTGATAGCAATTTCAGCACCACCCACGTGCGGGTGGTACGCCAGAGAGAATATGAGAATACGCTTGGCCATTACTCCTCTATTGTAAACGTTTCTGAGGCAGAAAGGTTACTGCCCCGCTTGTGGGTCAATAGCCACAGGTACCACACAGCTGCTATTCCTAATAATACAAGCCCTACCGCCCCGAGCGCCCAAGCAGCTGTCCCTTGAGGCAAACCAATTTGCGAGAGCAATGGGCTCGCAGCCTCACTCTTTTGCAAAGGGGACTTTTTAGAACTTGTTCCGCTAGAAGTTTTTGCGGAAGGCGTGCTTTGTGCAGTTTTGTTGGTGACTTTGGTTGTCGCTTTTGTGGTGGCGCTTGAAGCTTTGGAGGTTGCGACTTCTTTTGGTGGTAGTGGCTCGGTTTGTGCGATACTCCCAGGATTTGGTGCCCCCACAACCAGTGTGCCAGCAATGCGATGCAGTGTATTACCATCACCCGCAGCGCCTGCACTCGGGTCATACGAGATCGTATCAATAGGCTGCAGCTTCGCATCTTTAAGCGTCACCGTATCAGCTCTTTTAGATGCAAAAGAAATCGCGCTTTTAAACAGTGCGCCGGTGTACTGCGGAAAGTGTGCGAGAAAAGTTTGCGGATCGCTCGCCACAATTACACTTCCGCCCACAGCGAGTGTTGAAGTGCCAGAAGTAAGCACTATTTTATGATTCGTGCCGCCATCCGCTATTTTGTACTGCGCAAGAGAAATAGGCGCGTCACCTATATTTGTTAGTTCAAGCCACTGCGCTCCCGCGTTAGCACCCGGCGGATCATACATAACTTCAGTGATTTGTACCGCTGCGTGAGTAGTTGTGGGCATAATTCCTTGGACAAATAAAAAAGCACATAAAAAGAGCGCACTCTTTTTGTGTGCTTTTTTATTGCTGTTCGTCCTCAATCCCATCAACCGCGAGCATACTGCGCAAGCGCTCCTCGGGCAAGCCTGCTGGCGTGCGCTCCTTTTTTTGTTGCACATGCTGGGGTTGTTCTTCTTTTTTTTGCTCCTGTTTGCGCTCTTGTGTGAGTCGCGTCAAAGTCGCTTTAAGATCCGGTGCAGGCTGTACTTGCTCTGGTCGGTGTGCCTGTTCGCTGCGCTCATGCTGCGGTTTTGGGTTTTGCGTCTGCGGCTCTACTCGCTGTGGACGTAATTGTTGAAGCGCTTCGCGCAAACTATGCGCTCCCTCTAACTCGGGCTTGTCTTGAGACTTTTCGAAGGGCTTGTCCTGAGATTTATTGAATGGTTTACCCCGAGCGAAGTCGAGGGGCCCCTCTGGCACACGCTGTCGGTGAGCACGCGGCTCTTCCTCGCGCGAAACTTCAGGCGCTGCAGCGTACGCATGCTCTCGCGCTACTCGTTCTTTAAGCTCAGACGCGGGGTGTGCATGTACTGGTCGTGGTTCGCTGTGAGGAGGGCGCGGGGTGTCACGAATCGGCGCTTCACGTACCAGGACGGGTACCACCTCAGCGCTTTCGATACGACGTTCACGCTGCTCTCGTGGTGCATAATTGTTCCCGCCATTACCATTTGGTCGGCCGTAGTTTGGTTTCGGCTTTGAAAGCTCAGGCGGCGGGTCAGACTCCTGCCACTTCTTCATCGCCTCTTCCACTTCCACACGTGGCTTGCCAAACTGCGCACGCGAGGCAGTTATCACTTGGTGTACAAATTTTTGCGGTGGGGGGCCAAAAGGTTCCATAGTTGTCGCACTAAAGGGTGGCGAGCCTACTCCGTCGATCATGAGTGTGAGATAAATTTGGGCGAAGCCAAGATTCACCAGGTCAGTCTGCGAAAACTGCGGTTGGAAAATTGTCTCAAGTACCTCAGCATCAAACGGTCCGACACGAAACGCGACAGTTGTACCCACGTTCCCAAACACCGCGTCGCGCACTTCCTCCTCCATTTGTTCGACATATTGGTGTGCGATCAAAAGATTCAATTTATACTTACGTGCTTCAGAGAGAATGTCCGCAAAGCTTTGATTTGCGAAGTTTTGAAATTCGTCGACGTAAAAATAAAAGTTGGGTAAATTCGCGAGCACGGTTGCAGGCACATCAGCGCGCGACATCGCTGCTAAATATATTTTAGTTACCAGCATCGAACCCAAGAGTGTGGCATTCACCTCACCCACCCGACCCTTAGAGAGGTTCATGATGAGGATCTTTTTCTCATCCATAATCTGACGAAAATCGAAAGATGATTTGGACTGCCCGACAATGTTGCGAATGAGTGGATTACTGGTGAACTGCCCCACTTTGTTTTGAATAGCTGGCGTCGCATCTTGGGTATAACGATCGGTATAGTTTGCAAACTCGTCGACCCAAAACGACTTCACTATCGGGTCGGTCACATTGTCGACCACCTTTTTTCGAAACGCCTTGTTGATGAGCATGCGGTTGACGTCCAGCAGTGTTGAGCCTTCATACTCCAACAGCGCGAGCAGAGTATTTGAAAGAATGTACTCCATACGCGCACTCCACGCATCGACCCAGATTTTACGAAAGGCTGCTAAAAGACCAGACACTACCAAATGGCGCTTGTCATAGCCTACATCCTCCATCACGTTAAATGCGATAGGGTGCTCCATGTCGAATGGGGCGAAATAAATGACATCTTTAATGCGGTGCTCCGGCACATACTCAAGCAAGCGCTCCGCGGTCGAGCCGTGTGGGTCGATAAATGCCATAGCTTCGCCGTTGCGTATATCTTGGATAGCCATGTTCTCCAAGAGGGTCGACTTACCCATACCAGTCTTCCCAATGACATACATGTGGCGCGCGCGGTCACGCCGCTTGATACCAAAGGGCGTTTCTTTGCCGCGAGCATCGGTCTTGGCAAAATAGGTGATCTTGTTAGGATCTTCGTGCATTAGCTATAAGTATAGCATCGCACCCGAAGTTCTTATGAATGCAACTCCTGGTGCTGCGTATTTTCTACAAAGGGATGACTCTCGGGTGACGCTGTGTGCCCTGATCGGGTGAGTAACTGCCCACGCAGTAAAAATCCAAGCAGCATGACCCCTAGTCCCGCAATAACAATCACGGCAGTCTTCCAACTCCCCGGAATCCCGAGAAATGGTGTGACAATAATCACAAGCCCAAGCAATATAACGCCCATCTCTTTTGACATAGGAAAAGTGTAACACAAGCCAAAAACCGAGTATATACTTACCAGTAATGAAAAGTGTATCTTTTTTACTCAGGCTTGAAGTTTGGTTTATTATTTTAACTATCGCTTATTTTATCCTTGCTAGTGCTGGACTTGGGATGATGCTTTGCTATGATGATTGTCCTGCTGGTGCTTCTCATATATACGGCACATGGTACACAAACCTTATAGGACTGTTTGTTCCAATTGGTCCTAATAATGGATCTATATTTACTTTTTCAGTAGGAGTGTGGCTACGAACCGTATCTCCTACAATAATTAACTTATCTTTCTTTGCTATTTACCTTCTGATTGGATTTTTCGCCACTCAGTACATAGATACTTTTTTAGGGAAAAAACTTTCAAAACGTTATCAAAGCCCGATATTAAAAATTGGGGTCAATCTATTGGTACTTATGAGTCTTACCTTTTTAATAGATATGACTTTTTTTCATCAATGGGCATCTATGCTATTACTTCTACATTCTTTTTAAAGTAAATGGCATATACTACTTAAACTAATGCCCCTCTTCAACAATGACTACGAACTCGCCGCGGATACGGTCGGGGTTGGTAGTGAAGTGTTCAATGACTTCATTGATTGAGCCCACCACATGCTCTTCGTGGAGCTTGGTGAGCTCGCGGTAAATACCCACCCGCCTCGCAGCAGCTTTCTTACCCAATGTAGCCTCGCCGAGGTGTTTTTGCAGTGACTCCAGCGCTTTCATGATGCGGTGCGGTGATTCATAAAATACACTCGCACGCTCGCTCATTGCTATTTCTTTAAATAGCGTTTCTCTTCCCTTCTTGAGCGGTAAAAATCCATAAAAAGTAAACGATGCCGCGCGCAAGCCCGAGACCGAAAGCGCTGCCGCGAGCGCAGAAGGGCCCGGTATTGCTTCTATTGTCTGTGCAGTTTCGCGGACTTTAGATACCAATTCAAGCCCTGGGTCCGAAACGCCAGGCGTGCCCGCGTCTGAGACGAGCGCCACGTGCTTTCCTTCTTCTAAAAGAGAAATAATTTTTTCAAATCCACGCTCGCCGCTTTGAGCGTTAAAGCTGGTGGTTGGCGTATGAATATCAAAATGCGTAAGCAGCTTTTTGGTCGTGCGCGTGTCTTCGCACGCGACCACGTCAGCCTCCTTCAAAATGCGTAGCGCGCGCAGCGTAATATCCTCCAAATTTCCTATTGGCGTCGCCACGACCGAAAGCTTTCCTACCCCTGTTTCCTGCATGACTGCACCTTAGCACAATTTGACATAAAAAGTAAGAAGTGTCAGTATATCGTCCAGCGTAACAGTTCTTGAAAGGGAGCGTAAATGAGCACGACACTTCTCACAGCCAACTCGGAAATAAGTACTACAGTTGGCTCCTACTGGCACCCATCATTTAAAGTGGCGCTTTCTGTACCTGGGACATGGGAAGACTTGCCCACTCTTCGCAGAAGCGAGATTCCCTTTGATGGAGAAGATTACCAACAATTAAGCAGTCTGGTTGGAACGACCGGAGTTCGTAACCTCTACATCCCAAACCCAAGTCGTTTCAACGGTGAAGTACTCACACCCGATCAATTTGTCACCGATGCCGTGGAGACTTTTTGTCACGCAGGTGGAACAGCGTGTCTCTGGGGACGCAATCGTCTTGCTGACGGTTGCTTGCTACCCAACAAGGAATCAGGTGGCATGTTTCGTGCCAGTGGTTGTCCAATGATTGTTGCGGGGCTTGGCGATAAACTTGCGTATGCCCATGGCGGTCTTGACTGCCTTATCGATCAAGGATATATCAAGAGCAATCGCATACGTGGTCGACGGTGGCCGAGCGTGATCGACTCACTGCTGTTTGCGCTCGGCGCAAAAACACCAAAGGAGCGACAAGCGGTTCATGTGTGGGTTTTCTACTCTATACGCCCGGAGGATTTCTTTCATGCTACCGATCACCGCGAACATGGCGCCCAAAATCTTCGTTTAAAAGACTATCTGGATGCATGTGGCTACACCTGCTATCGCCAAGATGGTGCACGCTTGCATTTCAATCTGCCGCAACTCATTAGAGAGCAGGCTCTCAGTAGAGGCGTGCTCGATACTGGGATACATATTTGCGATGAGGATAATGTCTTTCTACCCGAATCGTATCCAACGACTCGCCGCGGTTCAGGTAGCTACATGATTACTGTTGTACGTCTAAGCTGATCTTGCGCCGGCTCCCCAACCCAGGGGCGTCGGCGCTTTTTCTTTTATACAGAGGCGGTGGTAGTATGCTCATATGCAATACAAGAAGGCTCACTTTATAGGCATCGCCGGCAAAGGTATGAGCGCGGTGGCACTTCTTATGCGCCAAATGGGCGTCGAGATTAGCGGCTCAGACGCTGGCTTTTATCCGCCGGTGAGCACCTATTTGCAAAACGCCAATATCCCCTTTCATGAGGGTTACAAGGCTGAAAATATTCCTGCGGATGCTGATGTAATCATCATCGGCAAAAACGCAAAACTTATTCCAGAAGAAAATGAGGAGGTGAAAGCTGCCTTTGACAGCGGTAAGCTGGTTAAATCCTTCCCCGATATTTTAGAAGAGCTTACCCGAGGCAAAGAGACACTGGTGGTCACCGGCTCGTACGGCAAGTCGACCTCAACCGCACTTTTAGCATGGTGCCTCAAAGAGGCGGGCAAAGATCCGAGCTATTTCATTGGTGAAGTGACAAAAGGTTTTGAGCAGTACGCCCACCTCGGGAATGGTAACGTCTTTATACTCGAGGGGGATGAGTATCCTTCAGCCAACTGGGACCCTACTTCAAAATTTCTACACTACAACGCAAAAAACGTGTTGCTCACCTCGGCAACTCACGACCACGTAAACGTATATCCAACGCACGATGACTACCTCAAGCCGTTTAAGCAACTCCTCACTTCCCTACCCCAAGACGGCCTACTTGTTGCAAGTACTGAAAAGTTTGCGCAGGAATTAGCAAGCAAGTGCTCGATAGAAAAAATTTCCTATGGGCTTACCGATGGTGGGTGGCACGCTGCAAACATAGTGCACAGCATAACTACCACTTTTGACCTTATGCATGATAGCGAAAAGGTGATCACACTTTCGACGACCCTTCTTGGCGACCATAATATTGAAAATATTGTTGGCATTAGCGCACTTTTGCTTACTAAAAAATTACTGACGCCTGAAGAGCTCGCTAAAGGCGTTGCATCATTTGAGGGTGTGAAGCGCCGTCTCGAATTGCTTTCACACTCGCTGGTGCCCGTGTATGAAGGTTTTGGCTCATCATACGAAAAGGCGCGCAGTGCCATGAGTGCCGTCGCGAAACACTATCCCAACCGCCGACTCATTGTTATCTTTGAGCCACACACTTTTTCGTGGCGTAACCGCGATGCACTGAAGTGGTACGACACCGTCTTTCAAGAAGCAGCGAAAGTCTACATATATGAGCCTGCCTCCCAAGGAGCTGCAACCCACGCTCAGGTGACCCAAGACGAAATAGTCGAGCGCGTGCGAAAAGCAGGGATTGACACAACACCTATTCATGACGAAGCAAATGCACTTGCGTTACTCCGCAACGATTTAGAGGCCAATGATGTGGTGTTGCTGCTGACCTCAGGTGACCTAGGCGGACTTATTGTAAGCACACCGAAATTAGTAGAAGAACTCTTCCCCTTTTAATAATGAAATTTTTCTCGAGCGAAGTTGCACACAATTATGGCACGTATACGTTTGCCTACGCACAGTATGCTGAGCTTGAATCCGGTGACCGATTGAGTGAGGCATATACAAAAGGCTATCTCCCCTATAGCGGGTCAAAAGGAGTACAGCATATGTTGTATATGGCGCGCAGCGCCCGAGTGGATTTGAAAAACTTTCACCTCACCAGCGAGAACCGTCGCATAGCAAAAAAGTTCGACGGTCGCTTTAGTAAAGAGCGCACCGCGCTTGCGGTCTTTGATGCAGATGGAGAGTTTTATACTTTTTGTCTCAACTATTTTAAAAACCGCCACGGGAGTGCCACGATGCCGCGTGAGCGCTTTGAGCACATCCTCCAGAGTGGTTTTATATCGCACATTGTCACGTATCGCTTTGAAGGTACGGTGGTCGCCTATGTATTTGAAATGCGTGAGGGTGATTCTGCACACTATTGGTTTTCGTTTTATGACCTCTCGCTCGTACAGCAATCATTGGGGCTTTGGCTCATGCTTGATTGTATCCGTGATGCGCACGCGGACGGACTTTCCTACTATTATCTGGGAACCGTGTATGGTGAAAAGGCCCTGTATAAAACAAATTTTGAGCCCCTCGAATGGTGGGATGGAAAAAGCTGGCAAAGGGATATAAAGCTACTGCGAGAACGCGGCCGCAGCGATGGCGACCGCATAGTGCACCTCATGGATACGTGGAAAAAACACGAACACTTTTTTAAATCACACTAATACGCTTCAATATATTTGTGCATGCGCCCCATAAGGTCTTTGGTGATGAGTCCAGGAGTGCCCGTACCAATGGTGTGTTCGCCCACTTTTACTACCGGTACAATATCTTTAAAACTCGATGTGATAAACGCTTCGTCTGCTGCGTACACTTCAGCCATGGTTACGTCTCGTTCATCAACCGTGTGTGTCTGAGACGCCAACTCAATAGCCACCTTGCGGGTTATACCGCCCAAAATGCCCTCTTTTGGCGTTATCACTTTCCCTGCTGTAATAATAAAAAAGTTGCTGGTTGCCGCTTCAAGCACTCGTTCTCCGTCGGTATAGAGTACCTCAAGCGCGCCTTGCTTTTTGCGCTCCTCTTGCAATAGCACTGCTTGAATATAATTAATGGTTTTTAATTTTGGAAACTGACGCACGAAATTAAAGGGCATGAGCGAGCAACCCTCGGTAAAATATTTTTCCGGCAGCGGCATAAATGCCTCAACCAAAATATAGAAGGTTGGTTTAGTGCCGTCATATTCAATACCACCGATTGATTCGCCTCCGGTGAGAATGAGACGCACAACTGCGTCATGGTAGCCATTCTTGGCTGCTAACTCAAGAATTGCTTTTTCGATTTCCTCTGCCGTAGCTGGAATAACTATCCGCAGCTCCTGTGCTGAGCGCACAAAACGCTCCATATGGTCTGCAAATCGAAACGCCTTACCGTGGCGCACGACGAGCGCCTCGTAAATTCCAAACCCCCGTAGGAGGCCAATATCATACACGCCAACTTTCGCTTCGCTCAGAGGAATAATGCTCCCATTCAGATAACAATATTTGGGCTTCATCCCCTATTTATACATCTTTTCGTAGGATGAGGTTACCGCCAATAGCGGCATTACTAAATCACCACGAAACATATGTGTCTCGAAAATAGATTCAACCAGAACATTGAGGAGGTGAAGGGTACCGAAGCAGAAGTGCCGCAACTGCATACGTGGGAGGGGTACAAGCGCGACCTAGAGCCGCACACTGCCCCCGCGGCAGATCCTGCTGATGAGGTTGCCTACGCAGACTAACCACCAACCTTCATTACCTATCGCCAACAAACCCCGCCGTACGGCGGGGTTTGTTTTTAGTGGGCATGGGGAGACTCGAACTCCCAAGGATTGCTCCATACGCTTCTGAGACGTACGCGTATACCAAATTCCGCCACATGCCCATATTCCCTAAGCCTATGTAAAGGCCGGCGCTTGACACTATAGCAAGGGACGCTTCACGAAGCTAGCGGCACCCTGTAGTATCGATACATGAAACGAGGCTATTACTACAGCACCGTATTGGGCCTTTTGTGTTTAGCGATAGCTGCAGCAGGATTGCTCCAAGAACGCTTTGAGGCACAAGTAGAATCTACCAACAACCAACTTGCCGCACTCTTGGCTCCATACGATGGGATTGAAGCTACTTTTGACAGCCCAACCAAAACGAGTGGTTGCACCAGCAATGGTCCCCTGCCTGACCCTGACTGCAGCCCGGGGGCTATTTTCGCGAGTAGCACAGTTGAAGACATATGCACTCCGGGGTATAGCTCGAGTGTACGCAATGTCTCCGTTAGTTTGAAGAAAAAGATATATGGAGAGTACGGACTCACCTATCCGCAGCCAACTGGTTCCTATGAAGTTGATCATATTATCCCCCTAGAGCTTGGGGGTAGTAACGACCGCGCCAATCTTTACCCTGAAGCGGCAGAGCCGGCCCCAGGCTTTCACGAAAAAGATATTGTCGAAGATTACTTACATCAAGAAGTGTGTGCGGGTCATATCGAGCTGAGCGCCGCGCAGCAACAAATTGCAAATGACTGGATCGCGGTCTACCGAATCCTTTCAACAACCGACATCCAGAATATCAAATCCAAATTTCATAATTGGGCGGATTAAGTGCAGTTTATATAAACTGCCACCGCTGCAGTATTTCTCCCATCCAATTTCCTAATGACTTTGTTGTCGTAACTTCGAATAAATATCCATTGTGGGTAAACCATACCTCTGCGGTGTCTCCGAGTGATTCGTCATAGCTATAAAAGGCGGCCCCGGTCTCCGTATCAATTGGCACCGACCGTAGCTCATTTCGCACGCCCGAGGGAACATCCTTTTTAAATCGAACATCCGAAATTTGTGATGCAGGGTATGGCACTACAAATATTTGAAATTCCTCATCTTTTTTCTCTAAATTTTGAAAAATAATTGTAGAAGCCCCCTTTCCTTCGTTGCGCAGTAGTACATGTAATTCTTCAGGATACAAAAGAGAAAATTTATACGCATCGCTGCGAAACTCTCGCTCACCCGGCGGGATAGTACGCCCAGATACAGTGGGCGTACTGGTAGAGATTGTAGATTCTGCAGGTGCGAGTTCTACAGCTTTTTGGGAAGTAGGAAATGTAAAAAATAGGGTTACACCAATTACCACTATCAGTAAAACTATAGCCAAAAGTGTATATGTTTTCTTCATATACTATTAATTCAAAATTTTAATACGCGCACCGTTGCGCAATTTTAGCCTTTTCCCTTCAAGAAGCCGCAGTTTTCGTGCTGGGGTGGTGTCTGCCCCAGCTACAAAACTTTGAATGGCGCCAAATCCTGTACCCACCGAGTTAAAAGCATATGCTCGAAAGTAATAGGTTGTACCTACCGTTAAGCCACTAATAACTTTGCTAAATAGCCCTGTTCCAAACGACCCCGACTCAGTTGTTGTTGCCACCACCCCGCTGTTTTGTAAGGTTGGACTCGTCCCCCAAGTAAAACCGCGCGTTGAAGGGTTTTCTCCTCCAGCGCTCGTGATAGTGCCTTGCAGGGTGGCAAAAGTAGTAACACTACTCGCCGAATCAGTAGTGACGGTTGGTGCACTCGTTTGCGAGGGAGTATAGATAATGATAATAAGCCCATCGCCGCCGGTACCTTTAGTACCTGCAACACCTTGTCCACCAGAAGCCGGGCCACCGCCACCACCGCCACCACCGCCATAAGCACCACCATTACCTCCGTTACCACCATCACTACTACCACCGCGGCCAGCTCCGCCTCCGCCACCGCCACCTGGTCCGTGGGTTGCATCAAACTGCTGCCCGGAACTACCTGTGGCGCCATTGGGCACTCCTGCATTAGACGAGTTACCACCGCCGCCCGCGCCGCCACCAAGTGTTCCTGAAGTAGCAACGGCTATGCCCGACCCCCCCGTGCCTGCAGTCGAGCCAGACTCGCCACCTGCTCCTCCGTCCGCGCCCGCAGCACTAATTGGCGAATTACCACTCGCACCGTTATTTGCACCACCACCACCACCGCCACCGGGGCTCGAGTTGTTCACACCAGGGCCTCCAGCAGCACCATCTCCTTTTGGCCCAGCGGCACCGCCACCGCCACCACCACCAGTTGAGTTGCTTGCGATACCTGCCGCTCCAGCGCCTCCAGCTTTTTTTGAAGTACCGGTTGAGTTTGCAATAGCACCGCCCGCACCTTGTGTCGCTCCTGACGCATTCCTACCTGGTGCACAGCTAAGTGACGCTGTGGTACTCGCAGCGCCGTTAAAGTAAGTATCGTTTTGTGACCCACCTGCCCCGACCACAAACGAGATGGTTCCCACGAGCGTCAAGTTGGTGGTAGAAGCGTACGCCCCGCCACCACCGCCAGCTCCTGCATTTGAAGCTTTGGTTGCATCTGAACCATTACCACCCGGGCCTATACAGGCAACCTGGTTATTACTATTATTCCAGTCTACCGGTACCGACCATGGCGATGAGTCAGTTTGTAGCAAAAAACCCATACAAACTCCACCCCCTATATCCGTTCCAAATCCACAAGTGATCGCAAAGGCATGACGGGGTATCACCATAGAAAATAACGTCACCCCTATAAAAAGTGAGCGCAATACAAAAGTAAGGTGGAAGTATCGAAACCTACCCATGGAGGTAGTGTGTCACCCGCGCAAGAAGGGTGTCAAGACTGTACAAAAAATTTTTTTAAAGCTTGTTTGTAATTGTCCCAAATCTCGAGTGTTTCAATTTCATCTTTTCCAAACCATGCAACTTCCTCAACCTCATCAGCTGGCGTCACCAACTCTGCTGTTGGGTCTATCAGTGTTGCCGCGTAAACCACAAAAAAGTGAGGCTGATTAGTGCGTGTGAGAATAAACGTACCAACATCTATAGGCGCACCGATACGCACATTAACGCCAATCTCTTCTTGCAACTCGCGCGCCAAGCCCGCGCGTGGTTCTTCGCCAGTTTGCAAGCGTCCACCAAGCAGCTCCCAGGTTTGTCGACCACGATTACGCATAAGCAACACCCTGCCCTCATGTTCAATTATTGCCTTTTGTGCGACACATCCGACAAAATTTAGTTCTTCGTCTTGCATACCAGATATCCAAACACTGAAACTATCGCACCGCACACATCCATGAGCATGTCTTTTTGGGCATCCCACACATCACCTTGCGAGCCCAAGAATGCGGCGCTTGCAGCATCGCCAGCATTGTATACGGCAAACCACCACTCTATCCACTCATAAAATACCGCGAGGAAGGCTATCGCAAAGATTGCATACGTAGTAGCAACCCAGGTTTTCGCTACCAATTTCCTGCTCGTGAGATACTCCATGACCGGGATAGCATAAAAACCAACCACAAAGTGCCCTACCCTATCAAACATATTACGCTCAAACCCAAAAAGATGATTAAACCAATCAAATGGCACGCGCTCGAAAGTGTAGTGCCCACCGATCGTGTGCCAAAACGGCAAAACGAACATGAATACATAGGCGGTGTTTGAAAAGCGTACACCGCGCACATAGAGAATCACGATTATGGACACCAGAGCAAAAATGGGGCCATTTTCGGCATACCACACCTCCCGCGAGTAAGGGGCTATGCCAGCAATAACAAACTCTATAAGATACGCCACGAGTAAAAAGTGCGGGAAATACTTTTTCAAATGCATGGCTTTAGTGTAACAAAAAGATAGTGTGCCGTGCACTTCGTAGCTCACTAACGATAGTCTGTGAGCGAAGTAGTGCGCGCTCTAGGGATCGAACCTAGGACCTTTCGAGTATCAGTCGAATGCTCTACCAACTGAGCTAAGCGCGCGTGTCCTTCATAGTCCTGCCTACCGGCAGGCAGGCTTGGCGAAGAAGGGCGCCTCCATACGGAGACATGTCGCATAGTACCAGAAATTTCGATTTATGCACAGATCTAGTGACCCTTCTTGCAAAATCTGTAATTTTATAGCAAAATACATTCCGTCCGTATTGGAACTTCGGTCACCAGCGGTTCTAACCAAACCAGCTTGCGGCTGGCATGTTCTTCTCTAGCCTGGAGGCTCTTCGTATGGCTCGTGTGCTCGCGTTTGATGACCAGAATCCTAGCGCCACAACTTTCGATGATTCTCAAATCCAAGCAGCATACAGTGAGTATGAGGCGTGGGGTATGGAAGTCCAACTCGACATTCCTGCATGTAACCCCGACACAATTCGTGACGCTGATGCAATTCGAACAATCGTCATCGATCTTTGCAACCTCATCAAGATGAAGCGGTACGACGATACTGTCGTAGTGAACTTTGGTGAAGATGAACGAGTGGCTGGCTTCTCGATGACACAGCTCATTGAGACGTCACTGATATCCGGCCATTTCGCTAATCAGACCAACGCAGTGTACTTCAATGTTTTCTCCTGCTGCCCATTCAACCCCTGGGTTGTGGCAAAGTTTCTCACTGAAGTGTTCGGAGGCACAACATATTCATTCGTCTGCTCTTTGCGAAAAGCCTGAGCAGACGTTTCGCCTTGGGTCGCGCATGGTGCGCGACCCTTTTCCTTTGCACGACAAAAAATCCCTTTTGGGGATTTTTTGTTTTCCGCCCTGGGCAGATTTGGGTCACACCCTACTTCGCTCATACGAGCTTCGTAGGGCAAGCGATCACAGCTTTGAACCTGGTGGAAGAGCGTGCCCTGCCTACCGGACAGGCAGGCTGCCTTGGGCAGGAAATACACTTTCTCTTGTTCCACACATCTCCTCTCTCACGCATATGAGAGGTGAACCCTAATCTCTTGCGAGACGGGTAAAGCGAATACAGTTTAGGATCAGTATTATCATCCTATCTCGCGATAAACGCGAAACAATCGCCAATTCAGTTTTGTGCTCAATTGAGGCACAAAACGCAATCAATTTGAATTATTCCACGAGCAGCTTCCGCTACCCGTGCCTTGTTACGACTTACTCCCTGTCACCGAGCTTACCGTGGACCGCCGTGAGGCGGGCTTCGGGTACTCCCGGCTCCCTTGAGTTGACGGGCGGTGAGTACAAGACTTGAGAACGTATTCACCGCGGTATAGCTGACCCGCGATTACTAGCGATTCCAACTTCATGAGGTCGAGTTGCAGACCTCAATCCGAACTGGGCCGACGTTTATTACGATTTGCTCAGGGTTACCCCGTCGCGTCGCGTTGTCGTCGGCATTGTATCATGCGTGCAGCCCAAGATATCAGAGGGACATGCTGATCTGGCGTCATCCTCACCTTCCTCCCCCGTGAGGGGGCAGTCTCGCCTGACATATAAAACAGACAACGAGGGTTGCGTTCGTTACCCCACTGAAGGGAACAACTCAAGCCACGAACTGACGACGACCATGCATCACCTGTCCAGCCGTCTTGCGAAAGTCCTAGTTTCCTAGGATTGTCGTCTGGATGTCTAACCTTGGTGAGGTTCTTCGTTTACCATCGAATTGAGCCGCATGATCCACCGCTTGTGCAAGTCCCCGTCTATTCCTTTGAGTTTTAATCTTGCGATCGTACTACCCAGGCGCACAACTTAACGCGTTAGCTTCGCCTCACAGAGGGTCGATACTCCGTAAAGCCAGTTGTGATCGTTTAGGGCGTGGACTACCGGGGTATCTAATCCCGTTCGATTCCCACGCTTTCGTGTCTCAGCGTCAGGAATGTGCCAGTACAGTGCCTTCGCATTTGGTGTTCCCCATAATATCAACGGATTTCACCCCTACACTATGAGTTCCCTGTACCTCTCACATCCTCTAAGTCGTACCGTTTCTTCCGCATTACCCGGGTTAAGCCCGAGTGCTTTTACGAAAGACTAATACAACCGCCTACACACCCTTTACGCCCAGTGATTCCGGATAACGCTTGGGGCCTCTGTATTACCGCTCCTGCTGGCACAGAGTTAGGAGCCCCTTATTCATG